>Ga0335082_10000507_pt1 | contig 40466 bp, 26 predicted proteins | sample Lox_Sample_41_FD_206718 | JGI IMG/M metagenome (GOLD analysis project Ga0335082, IMG submission 206718) | Soil microbial communities from Loxahatchee National Wildlife Refuge, Florida, United States - Lox_Sample_4.1 | ecosystem: Environmental > Terrestrial > Soil > Wetlands | place: USA...
AATCCATCCGCGAATTCAGCGTCGGCAATGTCAAACCTGCGTTACTCATGCTGATGGGAGCAGTCGGCTTCGTGTTGCTGATTGCCTGTTCGAATGTGGCCAACCTGCTGCTGGCGCGGGGAACCATGCGGCAAAGGGAGATCTCGATCCGCACGGCACTGGGCGCGGTACGTTTCCGGATCATTCTTCAGTTGCTGACCGAGAGCGTTTTGCTGTCGCTAATGGGTGGCGTTCTGGGGGTCGGATTGGCGTGGGCTGCGTTGCAGGTGCTTCTCGCGATTCATGCTTCCAGCATTCCCTCGGTGGAGACCGTCGCTCTGAATTCGACGGTGCTGGTCTACACCGCTCTGCTGTGTGGAGTGGTGGGAATTCTCTTCGGGATTGCCCCAGCATGGGAGGCATCCGGAGTGAACCTTGGTGACACACTGAAGGAAGGCTCGCGCGGCAGCAGCACCGGGTTCGGCAAACACCGAGTTGTACTCGTGGTGACGGAGACGGCGCTGGCATCGATCCTGCTGATTGGAGCTGGGCTGTTGCTGAAAAGCTTGTGGCGCACCGAGGGCGTCGATCCCGGATTCAATCCCGCGGGCGAAATGACGTTCCGCGTCGGCGCTCCCGCTCAGTACGCCGGGGAGCGCGTTCCGGTCTTTTATCAGCAAGTGCTCGAGCAGGTGAGAACTCTGCCGGGCGTTCAGTCCGCTGTGTTGGCCAGGAACCTGCCGATGAGCGGCGGCGATCCATCCATGTCCATTGCGATTGAGGGCACGCCGCCTCCGCCGTCCCAGATTCCCATCGTGACCCGCTTCCGTGCCATCGGTCCCGCCTATTTCACCGGGCTGCAGATTCCGTTGATTAGCGGGCGGGAGTTCGACGAGCACGACACGGCGTCTTCCCCCAAAGTCGCGATCGTAAGCGAGAGCCTGGCCAAACTGTATTGGCCGAAAGAAAACGCTATGGGCAAGCGTCTGAGACCGGAACTGCCCGGGGGCGAATGGTGCACGGTAGTCGGAATCACGGCCGACGTTCGCCATTGGGCAGCGGATGTGACCGACGTTGAACCCACTGCTTATTACCCCTACACCCAGGTGCCAGAAGCATTCCTGCCATTGCTCGAGGGCACTATGAGCATCGCAGTGCGAAGCGCGAATCCCGCGGGACTTCTGAGTTCAGTGCGCAGCGCGATCGCGCAAGTCGACAGCACGGTCCCGATCTACGAAGTGAAGACCATGGAAGAAATGGTTGCCGATTCGGGCTCGCTGCGGCGCTTTGATATGTGGCTGATCGGAGCTTTTGCGGCGCTGGCATTGCTCCTGGCGGCCATCGGTGTCTACGGGGTGATGGCCTATTCCGTCTCGCAACGCACCCGCGAAATTGGGATTCGCATTGCCCTGGGCGCGCAAAGAGGGAACGTCCTGCAGTTGATTTTGAAGCAGGGCGCGCGTTTGGCGGTGGCCGGGGTGATCGTAGGGTGGGTCGGCGCGTTCGCCTTGACCCGCCTGATGGAGAGCTTGCTGTTTCAAGTCAGTGCCAGGGACTTCGGAACCTTCTCGCTCGTGCCGCTGGTCGTGCTGGCGATGATTCTGGCGGGCTGTTACATCCCGGCGCTGCGGGCGACCAGACTCGATCCGGTAGTAGCGCTGCGAGAGGAGTAGGGGCGTGGGGCCCTTGGTAGATTCAGCGACGATTCGCAACCATTTTGGTGACCAACATGATTCAACTTCGCAATATCGAACGCACCTACAAGACCGGGGCTGGCGTGACCTACGTGCTGCGCCGCGTCAATCTCGACATACAGGAAGGCGAGTTCATCACAATCATGGGCCCTTCCGGTTCGGGGAAGTCCACCCTGCTTAGCATCCTGGGCATGCTCGATGACAGTTGGAGCGGAGAGTACCACTTCCTGGAAAATGAAGTGCACAAGCTTGACCGGAAAAGGCGCGCCGACCTCAACCGCAAGTACATCGGCTTTGTCTTTCAGAGCTACCACCTGCTCGACAATCTCACAGTCTACGAAAACCTCGATGTCCCTCTGTCTTACAGGAACATTTCTCGTTCGCAGCGGCAGAGCATGGTCGGCGAAATCCTGGATCGCTTTCAGATTGTCGGCAAGAAGGACCTCTTTCCCAGCCAGCTATCCGGTGGGCAGCAGCAGTTGGTGGGAGTCGCACGCGCGGTAGTAGGGAATCCCAAGCTGATTCTCGCCGACGAGCCGACCGGCAATCTCCATTCCAGCCAGGCGAAGGAAATCATGGAGTTGTTCAAGCGGTTGAACGACGAGGGAACCACCATTATTCAGGTGACCCATTCTGATGTAAACGCTTCGTACGGGAACCGCACGATCCAGCTGTTCGATGGCTGGATCACGAGCGATCCGGCGAATCCACAGGTCAACAGTCCTTCAGCAGTTGCGAGGTAAGCATGGGAACTCTTCTGCAAGACGTTCGCTACGGCCTGCGCATGCTGCGCAAGAGTCCGGTATTTACCGCAGTGATCGTGCTTACCCTGGCTCTGGGGATCGGCGCGAACACAGCTTTGTTTTCGGTAGTGGACGCGGTCCTGCTGCGGGCGCTTCCATACCCGCAACCCGGACAACTGGTGGCATTAAAAGGGGACATGCCCGGCGTCAACCTTAGCGATGCGGGTATGTCACAGCCGGAGTTGGACGATTTCCAGAACCGGTCAGGAGTATTCGCTGACATTTCCGCCGTATGGCCCATCAACGCCAATATCACAGGCCGGGAGAAGCCGCAGCGCGTCGAAGCCAACGCGGTAAGCACAAATTACTTCACACTCCTGGGCGCTAAGCCGGCATTGGGACGCGTGTTTAACAGCGCGGATTCTCGCGAGGGATTCTCTGAAGGCGCTGTCATCAGCGACAGTTTGTGGCACACCATGTTCGGGGCAGATCCCAATGTCCTCGGCCAGGCAGTTCGGCTCGACACCGATCTCTATACCATCATCGGCGTCATGCCAGCCGAGTTCCGCCATCCCGGACGCACCCTTCGGCACGATGTGGAGTTTTGGATCGCTGCGGGATTCGCGGCTAATCCGTTCCCCAAGCCCCCGGTACGCGCGCAGAGGTTCATTCCTGGGGCTATAGCCCGGTTAGTTCCCGGGTTAACGGTCGCACAAGCCCAGGCAAAGCTTGATGCGTTTGCCGTGCACGTGCGCGAGCAGTACCCGACGGACTATCCGGCCGTGGCGCAGTGGAAGCCGCGTCTGGTTCCGCTGCAGCAGGACGTGGCCGGGAACTCCGGCCTGATGCTGTTTCTACTGTTAACTGCCGTCGGTGCGGTTTTGCTGATCGCCTGTGTGAACATCGCGAGCTTGCTGCTTGCACGTTCGACCGCCCGCCATCGGGAAGTTGCGATTCGGCAAGCCCTCGGAGCGGGAACTTGGAGACTCGTCCGCCAGACTCTGACCGAAAGCGTTGTGCTTGCGCTGTGCGGCGGGGCCCTGGCAATTCCGCTGAGCTTCTGGCTGAAGGACGTGCTCCTCACTTTGGTGCCGTCCAATCTACCCCGCCTATCGGAAATCGCCTTGAATGGCCGGGCCTTGTTGTTTGTATTTGCAATCTCTGTGATCACCGGACTTTTGTTTGGTCTGGCGCCGGCAGTGCAACTATCGGACCGCCGCCTGGTGGACAAGCTTAGCCAGGGGTCACGGGGAGTCGGACTGGCTTCCGGACAGCACCGGTTCCTCAGCGGGTTGGTAGTGTGCGAGTTTGCGCTTTCGCTGGTACTGATGGTGGGTGCGGGCCTGTTGCTGAGAAGTTTCTGGAAGGTACTGAACGTTCAGCCTGGCTTCAACTCCGAAAATCTGGTCACCGCGCAGATATGGCTGCCGGTGCCTAACGATCCCAAGAACAATCCTTATCCCACGCAGGACAAGCGCAACGTCTTCAGCGATGAGCTGCTCCGCCGAGTTTCCTCTATACCTGGCGTGAGCGATGCAGCCATCGGCGGCGGTGTCACCCCGGTACCCACGCAGCGCAACCCGTTCGGCTTCACCATCCAGGGCCGGATTGCTGCCGCCGGCGAGGCGCCCACTGCCGAACTCGGTGTGGCCACCCCCACATTGTTTCATGTTCTTGAGACCCCGCTTATCCAGGGTCGCTTGTTTACCGAAGCTGACGACGACAAGAGCGAGATGGTGGTGCTGGTTGACCAGACTGCCGTCGAACGCTACTGGCCCCACGAGGACCCTATCGGGAAGCAGATCCAGCTGCAATTCGGAGGACAGCAGCCGCTGCGGCGGATCGTCGGGATCGTGGGAAGAATCCGCAGCGAGGGTTTGGATGCTCCTTATCTCCCACACATTTTTTTGCCGGTGCGGCAATTTGGGGTGAATTCCATCAGCGTGTATTTGCGTGCGGCGGTCAGCCCGGAGGCAATGGAGGAGCCTCTGCGTGGCGCGGTGCAGGCGGTTGATCCGGACCTGCCGGTTTTTGGCGTCCGTTCGGTGCGCAGCATGATTTCGGACTCGCTGGCTTCGCGCCGCTTCACTATGGAAATCCTTGGGTTTTTTGCAGGGACGGCGCTGCTGCTGGCGGCAATTGGAATCTACGGCGTGATGGCTTACTTCGTCAGCCAGCGCGGCCGCGAGATCGGTGTGCGGATGGCGCTAGGGGCACAGCGCGGCGATGTGCTGGCGTTGGTTGTGCGACAGGGCATGACGCTGGCATTGATCGGCGTAGCTCTCGGTTTTTTTTCGTCTCTCGCATTGACACACCTGATTTCCCGTTTGCTGTTTGGCGTGAGCGCGAGCGATCCCCTCACGCTGGCGATGCTAACAATTCTGCTGGCGGCAGTGGCGCTACTAGCCAACTACATCCCTGCCCGACGCGCGTCAAGGGTCGATCCCATGGTGGCCCTGCGCTACGAATAAGGACAACGATGGATACCCTGATACACGATATCCGCTACGGGTTGCGCCTGCTACGCAGGAGCCCTGGGTTCACGATTGTGATCGTGCTTACGTTGGGCCTTGGGATCGGCGCCAACGCGGCTTTGTTCTCCTTCGTCGACGCAGTGCTGCTAAGGGCGCTGCCGTATGCACAGCCTGAGCAGTTGGTGGCCGTGAAAGATGCAGTTCCCGGAGCCAACCTGGAAGATGCCGGCATGTCGCAACCGGAACTGGAAGACCTACAGAAGCGATCGGGAGTATTCGACGAGGTGTCCGGAGTCTGGCCGATGAACGCCAATCTGACCGGCCACGCCCAGCCGGAACGTTTGGAGACCGTGACGGTGAGCCCGAACTACTTTGCGATGCTGGGCGCGAAGGCCCAACTGGGGAGGGTCATTGTCCCCAGCGATTACCGGCCAGGTTTTTCCGAGGGCGCGGTGATCAGCGACAGTCTCTGGCGGCGCATGTTTGGCGGGGCGCCTGATGTGCTCGGCAAAGCCATTCGTCTCGATGGCGACCTCTTTACTATCGTCGGCGTTCTCCCGCCTGATTTCCGTCATCCGGGCCGCACGCTGCAACAAAATGTCGAGGTATGGACTCCTGCCGGATTTGCCGGACCACCGTTTCCGCAGCCGCCGCTGCGCCGTTTGCGGATGATTCCGGGAGCGATCGCGCGACTCAAGCCCGGGCTTTCTATTGTGCAGGCGCAGGCCAAGCTCGATGCTTTTGCCGTCCAGTTGCACCAGCAATATCCCAACGAATATCCCGCAACGGCACGTTGGTCTCCGCAGCTTGTGCCTTTGCAACAAGAGGTGGTCGGTAATGCCGGACGGATGCTGGTTCTACTGCTGGCCGCGGTAGGCGCAGTTTTGCTGATCGCCTGTGTGAACATCGCCAGCCTGCTGCTGGCACGGTCCACGTCGCGTTATGGCGAGATTGCGATCCGCCAAGCCCTGGGTGCAGCCAGCGGACGGCTCTTTCGGCAGACACTGACCGAGAGCGTGACGCTCTCACTCTGCGGCGGCGTTTTAGGCCTTGCGCTCAGCATCGTGCTCAAGCGTGTCCTCCTGCGATTTGTGCCTGCCAGTCTTCCGCGCCTCTCGGAGGTTGCTCTGGATTGGCGCGCGCTGCTCTTTGCGTTCGCGATCTCACTGCTTACGGGTCTATTGTTTGGCGTCGTACCCGCCTTGCAGATGTCCGACCCGCATTTGACAGAGAAGCTACGTCAAGGAGCGCGCAGTGCTGGGCTGGCATCGCGGCAGCACAGGCTTCTCAATGCACTGGTCATCGCGGAATTCGCCTTGTCCTTGGTGCTCATTGTCGGGGCCGGGCTCTTGTTGCGCAGCTTCTGGAATGCTCTGCGGGTCGACTCCGGGATGAATCCCAGCCACGTAGTCGTTGCCCATGTCTGGCTGCCGGCCCCAACTGATCCCAGTGCTGATCCCTACCAGTCCATCGAGAAAAGGGCTGCCTTCGTTCGCGAGGTGCTTCGCCGCCTGCACCAGCTTCCCGGTGTGGAGCAGGTCGCCGTAAGCTCCCTGACCGCTCCCGTTGGAAGAGTACGCACCACCTTTTCTTTCAAGATCGCAGGCAGGGCAGTGGGAGCAGGGGCAACTCCGAGCGCGGAGCTGAGTCTGGTTTCGCCCGACTTCTTCCGTACCCTGGGCACGCCGCAGATGCGTGGGAGGGCGTTCACCGATGCCGACAACGAGACAGCCTCACGGGTTGCGGTGATTGATCAGATGACGGCGGACTTGTACTGGCCCGGGCAGGATCCCGTCAACCAGCAGGTCACGCTGAACCTGGCTGCGGGCCTTTCCACGTTCACTATCGTGGGGATCACCGGCCGGACGCGAAGTGATGGGCTCGATGCTCCCTACGCCCCTCATCTCTACCTTCCTATGCTGCAACTTCCAAGGCGCGACCTCGATGTGTACCTCCGAACTTCGGAAAGTGCCGAAAGTCTGGAAGCGCCCATCCGCCGCGAAGTGCAGGCGGTCGATCCGACGCTGCCCGTGTTTGGTGTAAGGGCGTTGCAGGGGATCGTCTCCGATTCGCTGGCTTCGCGCCGCTTCACCATGCAGGTTTTGGGAGTGCTTGCCCTGGCCGCGTTGCTCCTGGCCGCCATCGGTATCTATGGCGTGATGGCGTATTTCGTCAGCCAGCGGATACGAGAGATCGGCGTGCGCATGGCGCTCGGCGCACAACGCGTGGACGTGTTGAGGCTGGTTGTGGGGCGAGGTATGTTGCTGGCTACGGCGGGAATGATGGTTGGGCTCGTTGCGTCGTTAGGGTTGACTCGTCTGATGTCCGGCTTGCTGTTTGGCGTGAGCGCCAGCGATCCGCTCACGCTGGCGATGCTCACAGTTCTGCTGGCGGCAGTGGCCCTGCTGGCCAACTTCATCCCGGCGCGGCGCGCGTCAAGGGTCGATCCCATGGTGGCCTTGCGCTACGAGTGAAAGGGAAAACATGGACGGATTACTTCAAGATATCGGCTACGGAATGCGCATGCTGCGCAAGGGCCCGGGCTTCACCGCGGTAGCGGTCATCACGCTGGCCCTGGGCATTGGCGCGAACACGGCGATCTTCAGCCTGGTGAATGCCGTCCTGCTGACGAAGTTGCCTTTTCGCAACCCGGACAAGCTCGTCATCGTGCGCGATCCGGTTCGGAACGACTACCGAGGCTACGGCGTCTCCGTGCCGGACTTTGAGGACTATCGTGCCCGGCAGCATACCTTCCAGGACCTCTCGCTTTGGGTCGCTCAAAGTGTGAACCTGACTGGCACCGAGCGCCCCGACCGTGTAATCGGTTCCTTTGTCTCCGCCAATTTCTTTCACCTGCTCGAAGTGCAGCCGGTTCAAGGACGCACATTCCTTGACGGGGAGGATCGGCCGGAAGCCAATCGCGTCGTCGTGGTGAGCTACGGCACCTGGCGAGACCGGTTTGGCAGCGACCCCCATCTCATCGGGAGACAACTGACCCTGAATGGTGAGATCTACACCGTGATCGGTATTCTGCCCGCGAGCTTCCACTACACGCTGGCGGATAGCGACGTCTGGATGGCCATCTCGCACTACCCCGATTACATCGCTCATGACCGCGCGGCGAAGAACCAGGTGATGATAGGTAGGGTCAAGGACGGATACACACGCGAGCAGGCTGCCGCCGATCTGAATGTAACCGCGCAGAATCTTGGCGCCAGCTACCCGCAAGATGCGGGAATCCGTGTTGAGTTGACCGGACTTCAAGAGGCAGTCACCGAATCCTCCCGGCCGGCGCTGCTGGTTTTGCTCGGCGCGGTAGGACTTATTCTCCTGATCGCTTGCGCGAACGTCGCCAATCTTCTCTTGAGTCGTGGCGCGCGCCGGAGCCGAGAACTGGCCATGCGGGCGGCTCTCGGTGCGAGCCGTTCGAGAATTCTGCGCCAGTTGCTCACCGAAACCTGCCTGGTCGCTCTGCTGGGGGGGCTGGGCAGCCTGCTGATTGCGACCTGGGCCCTTGGCGCTCTGCTGAAACTCAGCCCGCGCTCGCTCCCGGTTGAAGTCAATGCCAGTCTCAATTGGCAGCTTCTTGCCTTTGCGACGGGGGCTTCGTTGCTCACGGGAGTCCTGTGCGGCTGCATCCCTGCCTTCCGGCTTTCCACCACGGGTTTGGCGCAGCTGGCGGCCGGTGGACGGGCAACGGCTGAACCACAACACCACTGGGTGCGAAGCGCGATCGTAGCTGGGCAAGTCGCGCTGTCGATTGTGGTGCTCATCGGCGCGGGACTTCTGGTAAGAAGCTTTCGCGAACTGCTGCGGGCCAATCCCGGATTCAATCCTGAAAACGTGCTTACCATGGAGTACCGGCTGCCCGCGTCCAAGTACCACACCGACGAGGCGCGCTGGAACTTTCATCGCCAAATTGCAGAACAGGTGAGCCATGTCCCGGGAGTGATCGGGGCAGCCGTCATTCAAGGGCTCCCGTTCAGCGGGAATGGCGGAGACACCAACTTCGCCTTGCCCGGCATGACCGTGACGCCAGGCCAGGAACCGGAGGCGATCGGAAATCTGATCACGCCGGGATACTTCCAGCTCATGGGAATTCCGGTGCTGCACGGCCGCTCCTTCGCCGACAGCGACACCAGGCAGTCCGCACCCGTGGTGGTGATTAGCCAGAGCATGGCGGAGAGGTACTGGCCGCAACAAGACCCGGTCGGCAAGGAAATTCTGTTTCCGCACGCCACCGTTTCCGCTGGAACAGAGGCGCGTCCCTGGCATGCCATGGTCGTCGGAGTAGTTGGAAACGTGAAGCAGTACAAATCCCGCGATGAGCATCAGGACTACATTTACGTTCCCTACGCCCAGATGCCGGGCAACTTCGGAACGCTAGTGGTGAAGACGGCGGTCGAGCCGATGAGCCTGAGCAGCGCGGTTCGCGAGGCCGTATGGCGTGTGGATCGCGATCAGCCGGTGTGGAAGATCCGCACTATGGAATGGCTCCTGGATCGCGACGTTTCGCCCGACCGGTTTGTCATGGTCCTGATGTCGTGTTTCGGAGTTCTCGCGCTCGGACTGACCGTACTTGGCACCTACGGGGTCATTGCCTACTCGGTGGTGCAACGGACGCGCGAGATCGGCGTGAGGATGGCCCTGGGTGCGACGCCGGCTAGCGTGCTCACACTCGTGTTGCGGGAAGGCTGCAGATTGGCTGCGATCGGAATTCTAATCGGGCTGGCTGGTGCGCTGTCGGCCAGCAGTCTGCTAGGCAAGCTCCTGTATGGGGTGCGCCCGTCGGATCCTTTGACCTTCGCCCTGGTACTGGCAGTCATGATCCTGGCGGCGTTGACCGCCAGCTATCTGCCCGCGCGCCGTGCCACGAAAGTCGATCCCATGGTGGCGCTGCGCTACGAATGAGGAATGCATGGAAACTCTGATTCAGGATCTTCGATTCGGTTGGCGCATGCTGTGGAAGAGTCCCGGCTTTACCGTCGTCGCCGTCATTGCCCTGGCTCTTGGGATTGCCAGCACCACGTCCATTTTCAGTGTGGTGGACACGGTTTTATTGCGGCCTCTGCCGTATCCAGAGTCCAATCACATCTTGAATGTCAGCCTGTCGCAGCGCAGCACCGGAGTGGGGGGTGGGGCAGTGTCGCCGGGCGACTATCTGGACTGGGCGGCGCAGAACCACGTCTTTTCTTTTATGGCTGCCTCGCGGGGATGGCAGGTCAACCTTAGTGCGGGGGATCGTCCGGAGCGGGTCCGCGGCACCATGGCCACCGGCGATTTTTTCTCATTGTTCGGTGTGCGCCCGGTTCTCGGGCGCACCCTCCTGCCCGAGGACAACACGCCCGGCAACGATCACGTGGTCGTGCTCGGATACGGCTTGTGGACACGGGTCTTTGGCTCCGACCGAGGAATTCTGGGTCGCCAGATTACGGTCAACGGCGAGTCTTACTCAGTAGTGGGCGTGATGCCTGCGAACTTCAAGCCCGATGGCTACGGCGAGCTTTGGTTACCGTCCCGCTGGGGCGTGCCGCCGAACTTGCTCAGACCCAACGAAGATCCTCGTCCGGTTCGTGACAGCCATTATCTCCAGGCCTGGGCGCGCCTCAATCCCGGAGTAAGCCTGCAACAGGCCCGAGATGACATGGACGCCATCGCCCGCCGCCTGGAAAAGCAGTATCCCGATTCCGACAATGACGCCGGGGTGAGCCTCGTCCGGATGCAGGACGATATGGTCAGCGACATTCGTCCCGTGCTGCTGCTCTTGGTCGTGGCTGTGGCCTTCGTGCTGCTGATTGGCTGCGCTAATGTTGCCAACCTTCTGCTGGCCCGTGCCACTGCCCGCACGAGAGAGGTTTCCATTCGTACTGCCCTTGGAGCCAGCCGCCCGCGCTTGATTCGCCAGTTGCTGACGGAAAGCATCTTGCTGGCGTTAATGGGCGGCTGCGCCGGAGTTCTTCTTGCCATGTGGGCAATTCCCGTGCTCCTGGCCACCAGTCCGCCGGAGATCAGCGACTTCAGCTCCATTGGCGTCAACCGAGACGTTTTCATCTTCAGTCTGGCAGCCTCTCTGATGAGCGGAGTTCTCTTCGGCCTCGCGCCCGCTATGCACGTGTCGCGAGGAAACCTGAATGAAGCTTTAAAGGAAGGGGAGCGCGGCAGCAGCGGGGGCCACGGGCGGACGCGCTCTGCCCTGGTAGTGGCCGAGGTCGGACTCTCCCTCATGCTGCTCGTCGGCTCAGGGCTGCTGGTAAGGAGTTTCGTGCGTCTGATGCAGGTAGATCCCGGGTTTGACTCCGATCACCTGCTGGTTTTCCAGGTCGGACTTCCTCCGGCAAGCGTTCCTCCCCAACAGGACAGTTTCTATGGGCAGGTTGTGGAACGTTTGCAAGCGCTTCCCGGTGTGCAGTCCGCCGGCGCGGTGAGCCGCTTGCCGCTTGCCGGTGGCAATAGCGATCGCAGTTTCCAGCTTCCCGGCAGCGACCAGAGTTATCAGGCGGACATTCGGGTCAGCACTCCGAGCTACTTCCAAACGATGGGGATTCCTCTCCTCAAAGGACGTTCTTTCACCGAGCAGGATGGAAGCAGCTCTTCGCTGGTGGCGGTAGTGAACCAGGAACTGGCGCACACTGTCTTTCCCGGCCAGGATCCGATCGGCAAGTACATCCTGAATTTTGGCCCGCAGATGGACAAGATCCAGATCGTAGGTGTCGTGGGCGATGTGCGCCACGTCGGGTTGGAAACCGTGCCGCGTCCGGAGGTCTACCTCGCGTTCGGGCAAGCGCATTGGCCGTCGGTATTCATGGTTGTGCGCAGCAAGATGTCTGATCCGTTGGCGCTCGCTTCGGCCGCTCAACAGGCGGTTGCGGCCGTGAATAAAGACATTCCTCTGGCAAACCTGCGCACCATGCAGGACGTGATCGCCGATTCGTTGTTGCGGCGAAGGTTCGCCATGTGGTTGCTGTCAGCCTTTGCCCTTTTGGCGGTGCTTCTGGCTGCGATTGGTCTGTATGGCGTGATGTCCTATGCCGTGTCGCAGCGTACGCGGGAGATCGGCATTCGCATGGCCCTGGGTGCGCAGAAGGCTGACGTGTTGAGCTTGGTGGTTCGGCAGGGAATGAAGCTGGCCGCAATCGGTGTGGGACTCGGCGTCCTGGGATCGGCCCTCTTGACGCGGACGATGGCTGGCTTGCTGTACGGAGTAAGTGCGCGCGACCCGATCGTGTTCGCCGCGGTCGCAGCATTGCTTGGAGGTGTCGCGTTGGCAGCCAACCTGATTCCTGCACGGAGAGCCGCCAAAGTCGATCCCATGGTCGCGTTGCGGTACGAGTGAAGCAGATAGTGGAAACATTATTCCAAGACGTCCGCTATGGTCTGCGCATGCTGGCGAAGAGCCCGGCATTCACGGTGGTGGCTGTGCTCACGTTGGCCGTCGGAATTGGCTCCAACACGGCCATCGTCAGCGTGATCGATGCTGCCTTGTTTCACGCCCTGCCCTACCGTGATCCTGATCGTCTGGTACATCTTTGGGAGACGCGTCCCGGCAACGAGTTCCCGCAGATGGAAGCCTCCTACGCCAACCTCACAGATTGGCAAGCCTCCAATCATGTCTTTTCAGATTTGGCCGGCTATTCGGGGATGAACTTTTCACTGACTGGGCGCGGGGTTCCGCAACGTCTGCTCGCCGGCCGCGTGACCACGAACTTCTTCGACGTTCTGGGAGTGTCTCCGGTCCTGGGGCGGACATTCCAGCCTGACCAGACCGCTGCCCACATCGTCCTTCTGACCTATAGCCTGTGGCGAGGGCAGTTCGGCGGTAATGAGCAGATCATTGGTCAGGCCCTCGCGTTGAACGGGGAATCGTACACCGTTGTCGGGGTTCTCCCTCCGCAGTTTCAGTTTGCCAAGCGCGGCAATGCGCAGATCTGGGTGCCGCTGAATCCCAACCCGGGTGAGATCTCGCGCCGCACTCGCCATTTCGAGAGCGTGATCGGCCGCTTGCGCGAGGGCGTGACTCTAGAGCAAGCGCAAGCCGAGATGGCCCGCCTGGGTCAGCGGCTGGCTGCCGAATATCCCGAAGCCAATGCAGGGGGCGGTATTCGCGTCGTGCCATTACAGGAGGAGATTGTTGGGCCGATCCAACCGGTGTTGCTGGCATTGCTGGGCGCGGTGGGACTCGTGCTGCTGATTGCTTGTGTGAACGTGGCCAACCTGCTGCTCGCCCGCGCCAAAACCCGCCAGCGGGAAATTGCGGTGCGGCTGGCGCTGGGAGCGACGCGGTGGCGGTTGCTGCGACAGGTGCTGACCGAGTCGGTCATCCTGGCGCTGCTCGGGGGATTTTTGGGACTCATGGGCGCGCGTTGGGGTGTCGAGTTCATTCTCTCTCGTATTCCCGGACAGGTGCTGGCGCAGATGCCTTACCTCCGGAATGCGTCCCTCAACCTGGGGGTGCTGGGATTCACATTGGCTATATCGCTCATCACAGGCGTGCTCTTTGGGATCGTTCCCGCACTCCAGGCGTCAGGTCTGAACGTGCATAGCGCGCTTGCGGAAGGAGTCCGCACTACCGGTGGCGGCTCGCACCATCGCCTGCGCAGCGCGCTGGTTGTAGGCGAGATTGCACTTTCTCTCACATTGTTGACGGGCGCAGGCCTTTTGATGAAAAGTCTGGTGCGCCTGCTCCGCGTCGATCCCGGTTTTCAGCCGGAGAAACTGCTGACCCTGGAAGTGTCTGCCTCGCCATTGCGCTACTCCAACCAGAAGCTCAACGAAAACCTGGTCCAACAGCTTTTGGATCGCGTGCAAGCCCTGCCTGGAGTCCGGGGTGCGGCGTTGATCGATATCACTCCGCTCAAGGGTGGAAACACGCTGCATTTCACTGTTGAGGGCAGGCCCGAGCCTCCGCCTGGACAGAACCCGGAGGCCAATACTCGCGACGTCAGCTCGAGCTACTTCCACGTGATGGAAATCCCGCTGCTGCGCGGCAGGTTCTTCAGCGATCAGGACCGATCAGACTCTCCGCTCGTGCTTATCGTGAATAAGACCCTTGCCGATCAAGTCTTCCCCGGGCAAGACCCGGTAGGGAAGCGGCTGGTGTTCAGTTTTTTGACACCGTCGATTTATGCGCAGATTGTGGGTGTTGTGGGAGATGAGAAACTCGGAGCACTCGACCAGAAGACCACGCCAGTCGTTTACACCCCCAGCTTGCAAAACAACGACACCGATCTGACCCTGGTCGTGCGGTCGCAAACCGATCCTCAGACCCTGACTTCCGAAGTGCGATCCGAAGTGACGCGTTTCGATCCGAGCGTGGTGGTGAATTCTGCCACCACCGTGAAGAAGATGATTGGCGACTCTTCCTCGGTCTTTGTGCGGCGCTTCCCGGCCTTGCTGATCGGGGTATTTGCCGTGCTGGCGGTGCTGCTCTCCGCCATCGGCATCTACGGAGTGCTTTCCTTTCTGGTTACGCAGCGGACTCGTGAGATCGGAGTCCGCATGGCCTTGGGTGCCCGGCAGGCTGACATCCTGCGCCTTCTGTTGAACGAGGGCTTGCGGCTGGTTGGGGCGGGCGTCGCACTGGGTTTGCTGATAACAGCGGCGAGCACGCGCCTTCTGGCTGGGCTGTTGTTCGGCGTTAGGCCGGGAGATCCAGCGGTGCTCGCAATAGTTTCAGGATTAGTTGCTGCGATTGCCCTGCTCGCGTGCTCGTTGCCGGCACGGCGTGCGACCAGGGTCGATCCGATGGTGGCATTGCGCTACGAATGAATGTTCACGGCAAACGGGAGAACTATGGCCAAGTCATACAAAAGGCTCACTAGCAATATGATACATATGAAACCAAATCCATTACTTTATGTTGGCTTGCTCTTTGTGTCCGTATCTGCCTGGGCACAGAGCCACACCGACTTTTCGAAGCCGAGTGCGCATTTTCCCGATCCGATCGGGCCTTACCTCGCGCGCCAGGTGCCACCGCCAAGCCTCGGCAACACTCCCCGCATCGAGAATTTGCTGAAAGACGGCAAATTGCGCCTCTCGCTGAGCGATGCGGTGGCACTGGCATTGGAGAACAACCTCGACCTTGCCATCGCACGCTTCAACCTCTCGATCGCAGATACCGATGTCTTGCGCGCCAAGGCCGGCCTGGCGGTACGCGGCGTGGCAACCGGTTTGATACAGGGGACCCCGGGCGGGGGAATTGGAGGCTTCGGCACGGGTGCGCCGGGAGGCGGAGCCGGTGGCACCAGCAGCGGTGCGGGCGGCGCTGGCGGAGGCGCGTCAGGCCTGGTCCAGTCGACTCTGGGTGTCGGCACTGCCATCGACAGCTTCGATCCGGCGATAACGGCGAACCTGAATATTGAGCACGCCACGTTCCCGCAATCCAACACCGTTCTGACCGGCCAGCAATCGTTGCAACAGAACTCGGGTGTGGCAAATTTCAGCTACACACAGGGTTTCGGTTCCGGAACGCTGATGACCTTAAACTTCAACAACGACCGCATCGCCACCAACAGCAACTTCAGCATTCTTTCCCCGCAACTGGACAGTGGCTTCCGCCTGACCCTGCGCCAGCACCTGCTCGCGGGCTTTGGCCTTGGTCCCAACATGCGGTTCATCCGTATCGCGCACAACAACCGCGAGATTTCTGATGTGGCCTTCCGCAGCCAGGTGATCGCAACCGTCTCGCAGATTCAGAACATCTATTGGGACCTGGTAAACGCCTATGAGGACGTCAAGGTGAAGGAGCGCTCACTCGAACTGGCTGAAAAGACACTGTCGGACGACCGCGAACAGGTGAGGATCGGCGCCATCGCCCCGATTGAAGTGATGAAAGCCGAGAGCCAGGAGTCGACCGCGAATCAGGACCTCCTGCTTTCGCAAAACGAGCTGCAGTTGCAGGAACTGCTGATCAAGAACGCGGTCACCCGTGACTTGAGTGACGCGGTGCTGGCCTCTGCTTCCGTAGTGCCCACGGATACGATGAGCATCCCGGAAAATGAGCCCGTCATTCCGCTCCAGGACCTCATCGCAGATGCGCAGGCACATCGTCCCGAACTGGCGGAGGCGAGGATCGACCTGACCAATCGCGACATCAGCCGCAAGAGTGCCGCCAACGCCCTGAAGCCCCAATTGGACCTGGTCGCCTGGTACGGCGCTTACGGCTTGGCAGGATTGCAGAACCCGAACAACCCGGATGCGTCCTTCCCGCGCTCCGGCTTCCCGAACGCCTTTGCCGATCTGTTTAAGAACAACTCGCCCGATTACGCCGTGGGTCTCAATCTCACTATTCCCCTGCGAAACCGTGGAGCTCAATCCGACCAGATTCGTTCCCAACTGGAGTATCGTCAAGCCCAGTTGCACTTGCAGCAGTTGCGCAACCAGATCACCATCGAGGTGAGAAACGCGCAGTTCGCCTTGCTGCAGAACCGGTCGCGAGTCGATGCCGCCCGAAAGGCGAGGGACCTGGCCCGTCAGACCTTTGACATCGAACAGAAGAAGAAGGGTCTCGGCGCCTCCACCAGCAACCTTGTCTTGCAGGCCGATCGTGACCTGGCGCAGGCCGAGTCCAACTTTGTGGCCGCCATGTCGACTTATGAAAAATCTCTGGTCGAACTGGATCGCGCCACGGGACTGACACTCTCCCACGCTGGAATCCAGATCGAAGACGTGGTTCAGGGTGAGGTTCGCCAGGTTCCACAGTTTTCAGGAGTAACTCCGCGGGAGAGCAGCTACAACTATGGGCCGCGGGAGGAGCACAATTGACTGTGCTATCCCATAGCGGCGTGGAACAGGATAAAATTCATTCCCGCCCAACAAATATGACAACAACCGCCACTTCCGGTGCCAGACTTCTGATCGCCGACGACCAGCGGGATGTGCTCGAAGCTCTGCGCCTGCTGCTTAAGCCGGAAGGATTCCTGGTCGAGACTGCAACCTCGCCGGCCGGCGTCCTGGATTCTCTGACGTCACGCGAGTTTGATGCTGTGCTGATCGACCTGAACTACACCCGGGACACCACGTCCGGGCAGGAGGGCCTGGATTTGCTCTCCCGCATTCAGACCATCGACAGCACCCTTCCAGTCATTGTGATGACCGCCTGGGGAAGTATCGAACTGGCGGTGGAAGCTATGCGTCGTGGCGCGCGCGACTTCATCCAGAAACCCTGGGAGAACCCGCGTCTGCTGGCGGTGCTGCGCACCCAGATTGAGTTGGGCGGAGCATTGCGGCGGAGTCAGCGACTGGAGGCGGAAAACCGGATTCTGCGTACCGAAGGCCTACCCAAGTTCATTGCGCATGCCGAGGCCATGCAACCTGTGCTGCGCCTGATCAGCAGCGTCGGCCCTTCCGATGCCAACGTGCTTATCACCGGCGAGCACGGCAGCGGTAAGGAAGTCGTTGCCCGCACCCTGCATGGTCTGTCGACCCGCGCTTCGCGGCCTCTGGTCGCGGTCAACACCGGTGGCCTGCCGGAGGGCGTATTTGAGAGCGAATTGTTCGGCCACGTCAGGGGGGCCTTTACCGACGCCAAAACCGACCGCATCGGCCGCTTCGAACTGGCGCACGGGGGCACGCTCTTTCTGGATGAGATCGCCAACATTCCCCTCTCTCAGCAGGCCAAGCTGTTGCGGGTGCTGGAGAGCGGAGAGATGGAGCGCGTCGGCTCCTCCCAGACTCGCCGGGTGGACGTGCGCATCATCTCGGCTACCAACGCAGACCTCAATCAGGAAGTGGCTGCCGGCCGCTTTCGCCAGGACCTGCTTTTCCGGCTCAATACGGTGGAGATTCAGGTTCCACCGCTGCGGGACCGTCGCCAGGACATCCCACTGCTCGCAACTCACTTTCTCAGCCGGTACGCCCAACGCTATCGCAAACCGCTGAAGACATTCGATCCACCAGCCATGCAAGCCATGCTCGAGTATGCCTGGCCGGGCAACGTGCGCGAACTCGACCACGCCGTAGAACGCGCTGTGCTGCTCTCGAGCGGTGAAGCGGTGCGGGTCAGCGATCTCAGCCTCAAAGCCCCGCGCGACAGTGCGCAGCGTCTGGAAGAGCTCAGCCTGGAAGAAGTCGAGTCCCTCTTGATTCGTAAAGCAGTCGACCGTTATGGTGGCAACATCAGCCAGGCCGCCGAGGCGTTGGGCCTGAGCCGGAGTGCCCTCTATCGGCGGCTGCAGAAATATGGAATCGGAAGCAACTAACGAGCTTGCTCGTTCGCCCGCCGGGCACCGCGCTGCGCCCCATGAGCCGCGTCGCCGGCCGCCAAGCAAGCGCCGTATCAGCCACGAAAATCGTGTTCTCTTCCTCGCCCTGGCTTCGGGTGGAGGCGGGGTTTTGCTCGGTCTCGGCTTGCTGTGGTCCGGTAATCACGATCCCGGCACCCGCAGCAGTCTGACCCTGCTCATCATCATTCTGTGGCTGGGGTTTGCATTCGGAGTGCGCGCGGCCGTTGTCCGGCCCTTGCAGACTCTCTCCAATATGCAGTCGGCCTTACGTGAGGGAGACTTCTCCTTTCGCGTTCGGGGCTCGACCTCGGGCGACGCCTTGGGCGAACTGATGCTCGAGGTCAACACGCTCTCGGAGATGTTGCGGGAACAGCGCCTCGGGGCCATGGAAGCCAGCGCCCTGCTGACCAGCGTCATGACCGAGATCGAAGTCGCAGTGTTTGCTTTTGATGGCGAGCAGAGGCTACGGTTGGTGAATCGCGCGGGCGAGCGTCTGATGGCCCAGAACGCCGAGCGCTTGTTGGGAAGAACCGCCGAAGACCTCGACTTGCTGGATTGCCTGGAAGGCGAGTCGGCTCATACGTTGGAGAAGAATTTCCCCGGACAGTCCGGACGCTGGGGCGTACGGCGTTCGATCTTCCGGCAGGGGGGCAAGCCTCACTATCTGGTTGTGATCGCGGACCTGAGCCGTGCCTTGCGCGAAGAGGAGCGGCAGGCTTGGCAGCGATTGGTCCGGGTCCTGGGACACGAACTCAATAACTCCCTAGCGCCGATCTGCTCGATCGCCGGCAGTCTCGAAGACATTATGAAGCGCGAGGCCAGGGCCGCCGATTGGGAGGATGACCTGCGCCGCGGATTGCGCGTGATTGCCGAACGCTCGGATGCCCTCAGCCGGTTCATGCGCGACTACTCCCGCCTCACGCGATTGCCCAAACCTCAGCTGCGTCCGATCGACCTCGGAACACTGGTCAGGGCCGCTGCGGGTCTCGAGACCCGTGCCACGGTGGGAATCGAGCCGGGCCCGGAGATCACCGTTAGCGTCGATCCCGACCAACTGCAGCAGGCCCTCATTAATTTGATCCGCAATGCCGTCGACGCCTGCCTCCCCACCAGCGGGAAGGTGACTGTGAGCTGGACGAAGAATGGGAACTGGGTAAGCCTCACGGTGCGAGATGACGGACCCGGCATTGCCAACCCCGGCAACCTGTTTGTGCCTTTCTTTACCACCAAGCCCGGCGGATCGGGCATCGGCCTGGCCCTGAGCCGGCAGATCGCCGAAGCGCACGGGGGAACGCTGACGCTGAGAAACCGGTCCCATGGCAAAGGTTGCGAAGCGCTCCTGCAGTTGCCGCTCTCTGGCTGACCGCGAGTCCTCCTCAGCCCCTGCGAGTGGCACCATCACGAAATGGGGTTCTTGCCAAGTCATCGCTGAACCACAACGCTTACGCTACAATGTGTCTCCCCCATTTCCAGGATTTCCCGATTTCATGAGCCAGTTCTTCCGGAGGCAGGAATGAAGCGAATACTGCTGTGGATGGTCGTATGTTTGACGCTCAGCGGATTGTCACAGGCGCAAGACACTGTCATGCAGGACGGCAATCGCATGTTCCTGCCCCACGATGCACTCTGGGGCTACGCACAATTCGAGATCGCTCCGCCGCACAACGAGATCGATCCCAACCTGTGTGCGGGAGACTCGGGAAATTACGGCGGCAAGAACGCGCCTTGCAGCCTGTTTGCCCGCTACATGCTCTCCGGTGTGCTGGAGGTCCGCCCCTTCGGCAAAGGACAGCTGCGACGCTTCATGCTCTGGGGCCAGCCTTCGTTCTTATTTGGCAAGAATATTCCGCGCACTTTGTATACTTGGTCTTTTGACGCCATCGGCATCGAGCACTCCTGGGGGATTGGGATCTACCTCGCCAAGGGCTTCGAATTTCGTGTCACCCAGCACTTCCAATTCGACCGCCTGGGATCGCGCGATGCCAACCTTGGTCCGGCCGACCTGGGCAGCAATGGTCCTTGGGGAAGGTACAACTCGATTGGCGTGAGAAAGTATTTCGGGACCCGACGATGGTAGCGGGTTGAGGTCCGTTTTTCTGGGGAATTTCTGATCCGCATCTCTGCCGGAATGGCCGTGCTATGCTGATCTCCCGAGCAGGGCCAGTGTCGCGCAAATCTCCAACCGAAGCAACGCCCAGCGATAGTCTCGAGGCACTGGGTTCAATCCCCTTCCACAGTCCGGAGAGTGCGAGTAGTTTGCCGCGCGTACTGCAGGGGATTTCGCCAGGCCTGGCAGCAGCCCTTCCTGCACTGTTGCGGGAATGCCCCGATCCAGATTCCGCGTTGATGTTCCTGGATCGAGGGTTGACGGAATGGTCCCCCGAAACCATTCACCTCCTGGATCGCCATCACGAACTGGCGCACTATGCCATCGTAATTTTCGGACACAGCCAGTTTCTCGGGGAGACGTTAATACAGAATCCTGATCTGCTTTCCTCCTTTCTGCGCGAGCGCACGTTAGGACAGAGTTTCTCCCACGACGATTTCCAGCAAGGCTTGGCCCGCTTTCGTTCCCGCACCCTGGAGACCGACCCGGCGCCTGTCCTGGCCCGTTATAAGCGGCGGGAACACGTGCGCATTCTCCTCCGCGACGCCTTGCAGATTGCGCCCTTGGCGGAAACGACGGCAGAAATTTCGGCTTTGGCGGATGTTCTCATCGGAGCAGCCCTTCGCGAAGCCATTGATAACTTGCAAGTCCGCCACGGCACACTCTGGCCCAGGAGGGGAGCAAACCCTCCCTTTGCTGTGCTGTCACTCGGCAAACTGGGCGGCAATGAGCTCAACTACAGCTCCGACGTGGATCTGATGTATCTCTTCGAGGACACAGCGGAAACTGAAGTGGGGCCGCTCTCCCACCGTGAATACTATGTCCGGCTGGCGCAGCACTTGACGGATATCCTCTCCCGCGTGACCCGCGAAGGTGCAGTATTCCGGACGGACCTGCGCCTGCGTCCGGAAGGGAGCCAGGGTGAGCTGGCCATCAGTCTTGGACAGGCACTGCATTACTACACATCGGCTGCTCACGATTGGGAACTCCAGGCGTTGATCAAGGCACGGCACTCCGCCGGAGATGAGGCCCTGACGCGCCGGTTCATCCAGGCCGTTCAGCCGTCCGTGTATAGGCAGGAGGTAAATTTCCTCGCGGTCAAAACCGCCCTCTCCGCCCGCGAAAGAATGCATAGAAGACGAAAGCTGGGGGTTAGCGGGCAGGCGGGGATTGACGTCAAGATCGGTAGCGGTGGAATCCGCGATATAGAGTTTCTGGTGCAGTGCCTGCAACGGGTCTACGGCGGCGCGGAGCCCTGGTTGCGGTCCAGCGGGACGCTCTTCGCGTTGCAAAAACTCCATGACAAGCGTCACATTACCGGCCAGGAATTCGAAGCACTCATCATCGCGTATGAATTCCTGCGACGCCTCGAACACCGGCTTCAGGTGCGTCAGGGAAGACAAACCCACCGGCTTCCCAGTGCGGCCGCGGAACTGCGAGCGCTGCAGCGCTCGATGGCCCCGTATTCCACACACCAGCCACCCGTGGTGAGCTTCGTGGCAGACGTCGAGAAGCGGATGGCCTCGGTGGCGGAAATTTATCATCGCATCATCTATGAGCAGCACAGCCGCGAGCGGATGGCGACGGCGGACGCTGGCTTCCAGTTACGGCACTCACCCGGCCTTCAGGTTGTCGATCACACGAACCGGCAGATTCTGAATCGTCTCTTGCGGGATGCGCCCGTCCTTCATGAGATCGCAACTCAAGAAGACCTCAGCAAAGCGGCACGGGGCAACCTGTTTCGATTCTTAACTGCCGCGTTTACGAGTTCGGAGAGATATGCCGTCGTGCTGCGCCATCCGGACCTGGTGGCCAGATCACTGGTTCTGCTGGAAAGCAGCGATTACCTGACTGACATCCTGGTTCGCCATCCCGAAGAACTGGTCACTCTGGCCGAACTCGGTGAGGAGCATGTACGCGCAGGGAGCGCCTATCTGTTCGAAAGCGATCTGGTTGCAGGGCGTTCTGCCGATCCCGTTTTTGCATACTTGGCGGCTTCGGCCGCCCCATACAACGAGAAGCTGGCCTTGCTGCGGCGGCACTTCCGGCATCGCATCTTTGCGGCGGGAGCCCGAGACATTGTGGAACTGCGCGACGTGTACACCTCCCTGGGGGAAGTTACGGCCGCCACTGAGGATGCTTTTGCCGCTGCATTCGAGATCGCGGGCGCCCCCGAGGGTCTCTCCGTGATGGCACTAGGCCGGTTGGGCACCAGCGAATTCGACGTGTTTTCTGACGCGGATGTGCTTTTCGTCTGCGAAGAGGACGCAGATCGAGAGCAACTGACCCCTGCCGCCTGGAAGATCGTGCAAGTCCTTAACGCCTATACAAAAGAGGGGACAGTATTTCCCGTGGATGTGCGCCTGCGTCCCCATGGCGGTGAAGGCGAACTGCTCGTCAGCCCGGCCCAGCTTGCTCCATATTTTGAGCAGGAGGCCCACGCCTGGGAAGCTCTCACTTATTCAAAGCTGCGCTTCTTGGCCGGCTCAAACAGTCTGGCACGGCGCGCGATTGCGGCTACGGATTGCATGTTCCAACGCTTCGAGGCGGATGACGGTTTCCTGGAAGCCGTACGCCAGATGAGGTGCAAACTGGAAGAGAGCGAAACCTCGAAGCCGAACTTTAAGACCTCCAAAGGCGCAATCTACGACGTCGATTTTCTCTGTGGCTTTCTTCTCGTGAAGCAGAAGGTTCGCGACAAGCGCGGCACCCTACGCGACCGGTTGTGGCGTTGTGCTGCAGCCGGATGGTTGACGAAAGCAGACGCTGCGCAACTGGATCACGCCACCGAGTTGCTGCGCACGGCGGACCACGTGGCACGGCTTGTCCTGGGGCGCTCTGGAAAATGGCTGCCCTCCTCGGGGAATGCTCGCCGAGTCACGCAAACGCTGACTTCTAGGATTCTGCAACGAGACTTTTCCAAGGGTTTGGAAACCGAACTTGAACAGACCTGCCGGGACGTGCGGGCTACCTATGACCGGATTTTGAGGTGACGATGCGAATTTCTTTGCCAGGAAGTCATTCTCAGTGCGGACGCTTCGTTTTCAGACAATAGTTCCGCACATCCCCGAATGCAGTCACTCCTATGTGCCCGATGGACAGCCAGCGCTCCAGTTTGTGATGGCCGGTGCGATGAAAAATGTAGGAAATTCCAACGGAGGTCAGCGTGGCAGCTGCCTCCAGGCTGGCGAAGCCAGCCGAGTTGTTGACCACATCGTCGGGCAGCAGGATTTCCTCGCGGCCTCGGGCCTGCATGTTTCGCGTCGACGCATAATCGAGCCCGCGGAATACGGCCATACCCGAGAACAAAAGAATGTTTTCCCGGTCCCAGAAAGCGTGTGGGGCTGACGGTTCTTGCTTCGCGGGAGGGACTGCTGCCGGGGAGGGAGCGTTCTGTCGCGCAGTGGCAGGCCCGCTCGGCACCTCAGGTAAGGACTGCTGTGCGTCTGCCACGCTCAGGAGCGTGAGCAGACAAAACGGCACCGCAATCAGGAGCGTGTTCCGGGTATGGTAACTCACCTTAGGCATTTTAGCGGTGAAGCAGGCTTTCTCGGAATTACGGAGCGTATGCCTTGACCGCGCTCCCTCCTTCCATTTCTCACGATTGCTTCGGAACCTTTATAATTGTTGGTTTTCCTATCACATGTGGAGGATCTGTAATGGTGGCTTCATACAACGGGCTAGCCGTGCCCACAGGCGGCGCCCGGATCACTTATAGGGGCGGGCGATACCAGGTTCCCGACAACCCGATCATTCCTTTCATAGAGGGCGACGGCACCGGCCGGGACATTTGGAAGGCGTCCGTGCGAGTGTTCGATGCTGCTGTCCAGCGCGCCTACAACGGCAAGCGGCAGGTGATCTGGTATGAAGTTTTCGCCGGAGAAAAGGCTTTCTGCAAGTTCAAGAACTGGCTTCCAGACGATACCGTCGAAGCCATCCGCGAGTTCCGGGTCGCGATCAAAGGGCCGCTCACAACACCCGTCGGAGGCGGAATCCGCTCTCTGAATGTAGCCCTGCGGCAGATTCTCGATCTCTACGCCTGTGTTCGTCCTGTCCGATATTACAGGGGGACACCTTCCCCGGTGAAAAATCCCGAACGCATGGACATTGTCATCTATCGGGAGAACACCGAAGACGTCTATGCCGGGATCGAGTGGGAGCAGGGCACTGCCGACGCTGCCCGCATCATCGAGTTCATCAACAAAGACATGCTGAAGGGCGGAAAGAAGCAGGTCCGCCTCGACTCCGGTGTCGGAATTAAGCCGATCTCCGTAAGCGGTACGAAGCGTTTGGTGCGGATGGCGATCCAGTTTGCCCTCGAAAGTGGCCGCAAAAGCGTCACTCTCGTACACAAGGGAAACATTCAAAAGTTCACCGAGGGTGCGTTCCGCAAGTGGGGCTACGAACTGGCCACCGAAGAGTTCCGTAACCAGGTGGTTACGGAACGGGAGAGCTGGATCGTGGACAACAAAGACCGCAATCCGAACATTACCGTGGAGGAGAACGCCACTCTAGTCGAACCCGGGCTTGAGTTTGGGACCGAGGAATTCCGGCAATCGGTCTACAACGAGGTCCGCGCTGTTCTCGCCGCCATCTACGCCACCCACGGCAAGGGCGCCTGGAAAAAGAAGTTGATGATCAACGATCGCATTGCCGATTCCATTTTCCAGCAGGTCGTGACGCGGGCGGATGAATATTCGGTGTTGGCCACGCCGAACCTGAACGGCGACTACATCTCCGATGCCTGCGCCGCTCAGGTAGGCGGCTTGGGTATCGCTCCCGGCGCCAATATCGGCGATGGCTATGCGATCTTTGAAGCTACTCACGGCACCGCCCCGAAATATGCTGACAAAGACGTGATCAATCCCGGCTCGGTGATTCTGTCCGGTGTAATGATGTTTCGTTTTCTGGGCTGGAACGAGGCCGCCGACCTGATGGAGAGCGGCATGGAGCGCACCATCGAAGAAAAGAAAGTCACGTACGACTTCGAGCGCCTGATGCAGGGCGCGACCAAAGTGAAGACTAGCGAGTTTGCCGGACATATTATCCAGAACATGGAGAGGGCCGTGGCCGCGCATTGAGTGAGTTTTGATCTGCGAATTCTGCGCGCGATCTGCGGCTAACAATGAATGCTGTGACAGAGAGGAAATCATGCGCAATAAAGTCACGATTGTAGGTTCGGGAAATGTGGGTGCCACGGCCGCTCATTGGATCGCCTCCAAGGAACTGGCCGACGTGGTGCTGATCGACATTATCGAAGGCGTGCCTCAGGGCAAGGGACTCGACTTGCTCGAAGCCATGCCGATCGAGAAGCGGGACTCTCATGTAATTGGAACGCAAGATTACGCCGACACCGCCAACTCCGACATCGTCGTGATCACCGCCGGGATCCCCCGTAAGCCCGGGATGAGCCGCGACGATCTGCTCAACACCAACCACAAGATCATGAAAGATGTGGTCAGCAAGGTGATGCAGCATTCGCCCAATTGCATCCTGATTATTGTGTCGAACCCGCTCGATGCCATGGCGCAGGCTGCCTACAAGATGGCAGGAATTCCCCGCGAACGGGTGATCGGGATGGCGGGAGTGCTCGACTCCGCGCGCTTCCGCGCGTTTATCGCGGAGGAGTTGAAAGTCAGCGTGGAGAATGTAACTGCGTTCGTTCTAGGCGGCCACGGCGATACTATGGTTCCGCTGCCACGCTACTCAACTGTTGCCGGCATTCCGATCACCGAACTCATGGACAAAGCGACTCTGGACCGCCTGGTGCAACGCACGCGCGATGGTGGTGCGGAGATCGTCAAGTACCTCAAGACGGGCAGTGCCTACTATGCCCCGTCGGCCGCGGTGACCGAGATGGTGGAGGCGATCCTAAAGGACAAGAAGAAGATTCTGCCCTGCGCGGCCTACTTGGAGGGCGAGTACGGAATCAAGGGGCTTTACGTCGGTGTCCCGGTCAAGCTGGGTGCAAAGGGCATCGAGCAGATCATCCAGATCAAGCTGACCAGCGAGGAGCAGGCTCAGCTGAACAAGAGCGCCGACGCGGTGAAGGAGTTGGTGGGGGTCATTGGCGTCTAGAACGCAAGGCCCTTGTCATTCCGAGGAGCGATAACGACGAGGAATCTGCAGTTCGGACGAGGTCAACTGCAGGTCCCTCGCTGCGCTCGGGATGACAACAAGCGAGGGTGACAACAAGAATGGCCGCGCGCGAACCATTCAGAATCATACCCTCTCAATCGTTACCGACTTCAGCACCACATCCTTGTTCGGCTTGTCCTGGCGGTTGCGCGGCACTTTCACGATCTTCTCCGCCACGTCCTGGCCCTCCAGCACCTCGCCGAAGATGGTGTGTTTTCCGGTGAGCCACGTGGTAGGCGCCAGGGTGATGAAGAATTGCGAGCCATTGGTGTTCGGGCCCGCGTTGGCCATGGCCAGCTTGCCGGGCTTGTCGAACTTGTGCGCCGAACCCTTGGTCTCGTCCTCAAACTGGTATCCCGGCCCGCCAAAGCCGGTGCCGGCCGGGTCTCCGCCCTGAATCATAAAGTCCGGGATGACCCGATGAAAGATGGTTCCGTCGTATAGGCGGTCTTTGCTCTTCTTGCCGGTCGTGGGGTGTGTCCACTCGCGCTTGCCCTCGGCTAAGTCGATGAAGTTCTGGACGGTTTTCGGAGCGTCTTTCTCAAACAAACGGCAGACAATGGTTCCTTCGGAGGTGCTGAAAACGGCATAGGTGCCGGGCTGACGGCTCATGAGACTTCCTTTCCTGAGTTGTGATGTGCCCGCTGCTGGGGTCCCAACTAATTGGAGGCAGGCTTCGCTGGCGCTGACGATGCCGCTTTTCCATTCTCAATCGTAATATGGTTGATCTTCACCGGGTGAAACGGGCGATCATTCGAGTCCCGTCCCTGGCGCGCGATCTGCTTCACCAGATTGACGCTGGCATCGTCGCACTGGCCAAAGATCGTGTATCCGCCGTTCAAACTGGGGTAGGGAACCTCGGTGATGAAGAATTGCGAGCCGTTGGTGTCCGGGCCGGCATTCGCGTAGGCCAAACGTCCAGGCCGCTCAAACTTCAGGTCCGGCGAGGTCTCGTTTTTGAACTGGTAGCCGGGATCGCCCGCGCCTGTTCCAGCCGGGTCACCGCCCTGGATCATGAAGTTCGGAATTACGCGGTGGAAGATGGTTCCGTCATACAAAGGGACGCCGTGCTTTTTGGCATGGCTGACCGGATTCGTCCAATCCTTGGTTCCGTCGGCGAGTCCGATAAAGTTGGCTACGCCGATGGGAGCCTTGTCCGGGAAGAGAGTACAGGTCATCTTGCCGGCAGTCGTGTCGATGACGGCCTTGGGCTGCGCACTCACCGCTGCGAAAGCGGAAAGCGAAAACACAAGGAGAGATAGGATTATCAGAGTTCTCATGAGGGCCTCCTGAAACCTTTCAAGTCTTGTCATTCCGGGCGACGCAGAATCGTTCGCTCGCGAACGACTCGTGAAGCCGAGGAATCTGCTGGAATCAAGCTTAAATTGTACGATATCGATGATGGTATTCGCCATTAGCCACGCGCAGCTTGGTGGTAGCGTAGTTTAAAACTCTCATGGGTGCGTCGAACGGGAATCTTGAGCGGAGCCAGGACACCAAGCGTGAGATCCTTCGCTCCGTTGGAAAAACGGCTTCGCTCAGGGTGACACCGGGTGGGGGAATGGGAGCGCCTAGTCCGGCTTGGACTGCATCTCCCGGCTCACCCGCTCCACTTCCTTGAACACCCGCAGCACATTTCCGCCCAGAATCTTGTGGATGTCCTCGGCGCTATAACCCCGGTCGAGTAGGGCCTGTGTGATCTTCGGCAGATCGGCGGCGGAGTCCATGCCTTCCGGAGTTGCTCCGCTGACGCCGTCGAAATCCGAACCAAGCCCGACGTGATCGATACCTGCGACTTTCGCGATGTGGTCGACATGATCGATCAACGCGCTTAGCGGTGGACGCGGAATTTTGGCGATCCATTCCCGTTGAATCCGCTCCTGGTCCATGTACGACGGTTGCTTGCCCTCGGTTTTCAGCTTGGCGAAATAATCCTTTACCGCCGCTGCTTGCGCATCCTTCTTAGCTTGCAGAGCATCCCAAAACTTCTGATCATCGAAGCCAGAGAAAAAGTTCACGTCCACCACGCCCCCGTTCTTGGCCACCGCGCGCAGCATGTCATCCGTCATGTTGCGAGGCACGTTGACAAGGGCCCGTGCCGAGGAATGTGAGGCGATCACCGGGGATTTGGTCACGGCAATTGTGTCCCAGAATGTCTTGTCCGCGACGTGGGAAATATCCACGATCATTCCCATCCGGTTCATCTCTAGTACGACCTGCTTGCCGAAATCAGTCAGGCCATTGTGATGCTGGACCTTGGGATCATTCAGGTCACCGGAGGAGTCCGCCCACTCGTTGGTGTTGGACCAGCTCAGCGTCATGTAGCGAACGCCAAGGCGATAGAAGTCGCGCAACAGGTGAATGTCGTTCTCGATGGAGTGGCCGCCCTCAATGCCCATCAGCGCTGCCAACTTCTTTTCCTGGTGGGCGCGTTCGATGTCCGCCACGGAGAAAGCCATCATCATTCGATCGGGATGCCGCGCGGCCTGGTCGTAAACAGAGTCGATCAGATCGAATGTGTGGCGGGCGAAGTGACCTTCATTGGTCTCGGGATCCACCCAAATGGAAAAGAATTCCGCCCCGAGGTTTCCGTCACGAGCCTTGTCCAAACTGATGTGTCCGACATCTTTGGGATCGGTATTGCCGATGTCGAAGTTGTCGTCAAGGAAGCGCTGCGGCGTATCGGCATGAGTATCGATGACGATTGCTGAGTCGTGGATGGCACGGGCCCTGGCGCTGACCGGCGGGATAGTCTGCGCGGTGGCCGTCAGCGAAACCAGGACAAAGCTGGTCAAGCAGCAAATAAAGGATTTCATGGATTACAGATTGTATTACGTCAAGGTGGGAGAAGGTCGAGAATTGCGGGCGCTACTGATTGCTGAGGATGGTCAGAGGATCCGGTGGCTGCACGTCATCTTCGCCAGCCGGCGCATTTGTCTTCGCTGTGCTGGCCATTTGATCTTGACGCCAATCCCCGTACTTTCCGGAGACGGCGATGTGGAAGCACCAGTGGCGGCGTTCTTCTTCCGGTTCGACTAGTCCTTGTTCTTTCAGCGGCATCAGGTAGTCCTGCACCCACTTGATCTGATCGCGGCTCAGGCCGCGGCGCTGAATATCGACGGTGATGCCCGCCAGATGCGAGGAGGCGAGTTCCCCTTCATAGGGAGCTGCATTGCGGTTGCGGCGGCGCAATTTCTTTTGTACCTTCACCGTGCGTACCGCCGAGTTCACCTGGATCTGGCTGTGAAATTCGTCGTAATAAGCGTCGCTCAGGTCCTCGAGAAAATCGCGAGTCCACGGCCGGCAATAGCGACGTTTCGGATCCAGGCTGGGCTCGATCCGCAACGATTCGCTGGCCTCGATGGGAACCAGTTGGTTGTCGGCAATCAGTTGCTGCAGTTGCGCGTCGTCCTGAATGCGGGGCAAATCCATGCGGTCAATTTCCGCATTCTGACGAAGCAGGGAATCGCGCGAAGGACGAAAAACCGGGTTCCAGCGGGCCCGGCGCAGGTGTGTTCGGCGGCGGGTGGAAACGCGAGGTGAAGTGCGGGAACTTACCCGGCGTGGTTTGCTGCCGCTTTTGGGAATATATTCGTGCAGCCCGAAAGCCTGAACGCACGCCGTTACCAGCAGCATCGCGGCCAGAACGATCTTTGAGATACCTTTCACGAAGCGGGCGTAACTTCCTTTCTTACCGGCGCAGGCGGTTATTGTAATCGACCTGTTCCCCAACCTGCCGCAAAATTCGGCGTTCAGGTTACCAAAGATTGGCCATTGCGGGTTACGGCTGGTTACTGCAAGCCGCAGCTGTACCCAGGCCTGTTGTTATGTCTGCAGCTTTTATGCCGTTTCCTAGGCTTACGCTTCCCCGGGCAAGTCACTGACAGGCAACGCTTGGACACTCATTGCACCCAGCCTCGGGGAAGCCACAGAGACCAAAATTGGCACATCATTTCCTGAAAAGGTCACCGATTGCCTGTTTCATGACTGCCCCGCCCACTTCGGAGATCGACTTGGTAAGCGGGATGTCCTTGGGGCAAATCTCCACGCAGTTTTGCGAGTAGCCGCACTCCTGGATGCCACCGTCGCCCATCAAAGCCGCCAACCGTTCTCGTTTAAGGGCAGCACCGGTGGGATGGGTGTTGAACAGCCGGACCTGGGAGATCGTCGCGGCGCCCACAAAGCCAGTGTCCTCGTCGAACTGGGGACACACTTCCATGCAGCAGCAGCAGGAGATACAGCGCGAGAGCGGATACGCGGCTTCCTGTTCTTCCGCGGTCATTCGCGGCCCGGAGCCCAGATCGTATGTGCCGTCGATCGGAACCCAGGCCTTCACCGCTTTGAGATTTTCGAAGATGACGCTGCGGTCGGTGGCCAAATCTCGAACCACAGGGAACTTGGAGAATGGCTCGAGCTTGATAGGCTGCTCCAGGTTGTCGATGAGGGCGGAACACGCCATGCGGGCGCGTCCGTTAATCAGCATGGCGCACGAGCCGCAGACTTCCTCCAGGCAGTTTGAGTCGTAGGTGATGGGCGTCGTCTTCTTGCCGTCGCGGGTGACCGGGTCGGCCGCAATGTCCATCAGCGCCGAAATGACGTTCATGTTCGGCCGGTAGGGAACTGCAAATTCTTCCCAATGAGGACTGGCCTTGGGGTCGGCCTGCCGCTTGATCTTTATGATGACCGTCTTGTTCTCAGTCATTTATCAATCTTCTTCTCTTTGAGGTTTATCGACAGAATTTCTGGATCTTTCTCCCGAAAATGCAGAGCTATCAACACAGAGCCCGAACCCAAGAAAAGTACCGTGTAGATTGCGCCCTCGGTCGAGTGATGCAAGAAAAGCCAGGAGGAAGCTTGTATGATGCTGAGAGCCAACAAACCAATACCACAGTAAATCAGGTATTGCTGCTTCCACCAATTCCACCAGTTGTGCATTTCAATATTTCCTTGCCCGAGGCGGAATCAGCGAAATATCCACCGGCTCAAACTCAAACTTCGGCTCGTCCGCATCGGGCGCGAAGTACGCCTTGGTCGTCTTCATCCAGTTCTTGTCATCGCGATCGGGGAAGTCTGGTTTGTAATGGGCCCCACGCGATTCATCGCGCATTGCCGCCCCCTGGGCAATCACGCGCGATAGGTGCAGCATGTTGTAAAGCTGGCGCGCAAACGCCACCGTGGTGTTGGCCCACTGCGAGCGGTCGCTCAAATTGATCCGCCGGAAGCGCTCCAGCAGTTCGACCAGTTTCCCATCGGTTTCCTGCAGCGGCTTATTGTAGCGGATGACGGTGCAATTCTTGGTCATCAGTTCGCCCAGTTCCCGCCACAGCTTGAACGGATTTTCGCCGCCGTCGGACTTCATCAGCATGGCGTTGTTTTCTTCTTCATGCTTGCGCTGGGCGTCGAAGTGTCCGTTACTCGGGGCTGCGGCGAGGTTGCGCGCATACTGCAAGGCGGCCGGCCCGGCAACGAATCCGCCGAAGATACAAGACACAAGAGAATTTGCTCCCAACCGATTGGCGCCGTGATACTGGTATTCACATTCGCCGGCCGAATAAATGCCCGGAATGTTCGTCGCCTGGTTGTAATCGACCCACAGCCCACCCATGGTGTAGTGCATGCCAGGGAAGATCTTCATCGGCGTGTCCCGCGGATCGTCGCCGACAAACTTCTCGTAGATCTCGAGGATGCCTTCCAGCTTGCGATCGAGAATCTTGCGATCGATGTGGGTCAGGTCGAGGTAGACCATCGGCTTGCCATCAATGCCGAGGTTGTGCTCGTACACCACCTTGAAGATCGCGCGCGTCGCCACGTCGCGTGGCACCAGGTTGCCGTACTTCGGGTACCACTCTTCCAGGAAGTACCAGCGCTCGCTCTGCGGGATGGACTTGGGATCGCGTTTGTCGCCGGGGGTCTTAGGAACCCACACGCGGCCACCCTCGCCTCGGGCTGACTCCGACATCAGGCGCAGCTTGTCTTCGCCAGGGATCGACGTCGGATGGACCTGAATGAACTCCCCGTTGGCGTAGTAGCAGCCCTGCTGGTATAAGGCCGACTGGGCCGACCCGGTGCACACCACGGAATTGGTCGACTTGCCGAAGATCGCTCCGATGCCGCCAGTGCAGATGATGATGGCGTCGGCAGGGAACGTTTTCACTTCCATAGTCCGCAGATCCATGGCGCAGATGCCGCGGCAAACACGGTTGCCGTCCAGGACCGCCGACAAGAACTCCCAGTGCTCGTACTTCTTCACCTTGCCTTCGGACTCGTAGCGGCGTACCTGTTCATCCAACGCATAAAGAAGCTGCTGACCAGTGGTAGCCCCTGCAAAAGCGGTGCGGTTGTACAGAGTCCCGCCGAAGCGGCGGAAATCGAGCAAGCCTTCCGGTGTGCGGTTGAAGGGCACGCCCATGCGATCGAGCAAATCGATAATCCCGGGCGCCGCCTCGCACATGGCCTTGACCGGCGGCTGATTGGCTAAAAAGTCTCCGCCGTAAATTGTGTCGTCGAAGTGCTTCCAGCAGGAGTCGCCTTCTCCTTTGAGGTTTTTGGCGGCATTGATCCCGCCCTGCGCACAGACCGAGTGGGAGCGCTTGACGGGAACAATAGAAAACAGGTCGACCTCTCCGCCCATCTCAGCGATCTTGATGACCGCAGAAAGGCCCGCCAGTCCGCCACCGATGACTATGATTTTCGCATTTGATGCCATATTTAAGAGCCCTTACTGCGATTGCGCAGCCGCAGGCCTTACGTTCTCAACTGCCTCCGCGCCTGCAGGGTCAGTTGGCTGCTGGGAATGTGACCGAAACGAGGTCAGGCTGGCCAGACCTGCGCCTGCCAGCACGAAGAAAAACGCGATACTCAGTGCCAGAAACCGCTTTCGTGCCTTCTCCCCGGAAACAATCCCCCACTTCGCACAGAATAGCCAGATGCCGTAGGCAAAGTGCCACGAGGCTGCGATCAGACCGGCCACGTAGAACAAGAAAAACGGAGTTTGGAACACCTCACCCTGCACCTTCCCGAACGAAGCCCCGGGGAATTCGTGCAGATCCACGCCAGTGAAGCGCATCGTCCAGGTATGCCAAACGATGTAAGCGAATGCGACAATTCCCGTCCAGCGCTGCGCCGTATACATCCAGTTTCCCGTCCACGGATAATCGCCGACGTTAGCTTCGCCGCGATACCAGATGTAGAGACCGTACAGGCCGTGGAACAGGATGGGGAGCCAAACCCCGAAAAGTTCGAGCAACGGCACCAGGGGGAGACTGGCCAGGAACCGGACCTGCCGTGCGTAGGCGGTTGGTCCGCCGATCGCGGCTGCGTTGGAAATCAGGATGTGCTCAAACAGAAATGCTCCGACTGGAATGATTCCGGTGAGCGAATGCAGACGGCGGAGTACGAACGAGTATCCCTGGCCCGCTCGCAACGGAGCCACACCGGGTTTCACAGACATGGGAGCAGGATTGGCGGTTGCGGCCACAGCGTACGCTCCTTATAAGTTTAGCAATGACAAGAGAACCTTTTATTATCTTGGTGCAGGAGAACGGAAGTCAAGAAAGGTACCGCTGATTCTCTTCCCGTACTTTGCAATGAATTGCCGGCCTTTGCGGTTAACCGTCTTCTTACGGCAAAGATCGCAAAGCGACTTTCTTCAAATTGACTACCTAACATCACAGCCGGCGAGAAATTTCCGGAACGCGGCTCCGCGATGGCTGTACTTAGCTTTCTCTTCGGGAGTGAGTTCTGCAAACGTCTTTCCGATCTGGGGGAAGAAGAACAGAGGATCGTAGCCAAAGCCGTTGTGGCCGCGAGGGGCATTAAGAATTACTCCCTCCGCCTCTCCACGGAAAACATCCAAGGTGCGCCCATCTCGTGCCGCGGCAATCACGCAGACGAAGCGGGCCGTTCGTTTCTCCGGGGGCACACCCTTCAGTTCTCGCAGCAAGCGCGCATTATTGGCCTCGTCGTCGGTATTGCTGTCTGCAAGATGAGGCGCCTCCGCCGCGTACCTCGCAGAATGCACCCCGGGAGCGCCGCCCAGCACAGCGACCTCCAAACCGGAATCGTCTGCCAAAACAATCTCACCCACAGCGTATTTGCTGTACGCTTCTGCTTTTTTTCGAGCATTGGCCTCGAAGGTCAGTCCATCTTCGACGACTGGCGGCAGGGACGAAAAGCCCGGAATCGCGGCGACTTCCACCCCATGTTCCGCCGCGGCGCCGGCAAAGTCGCGCAACTTGCCCGGATTCGAAGTCGCGATCAGTACACGTTTCATGCTGGGTCCCTGTGCTTCTCATGCCCTCTGTGTTTAGGTCTTTTGATCCAAGCGAGGAAAAGAGCGATCATCGCCACCGCCGAAAAGATTCCTCCCCACGTGCGGTCCCATGTCCGTATGAATATAACGCGCACGCGGTTTTCGCCGGCCTGCACGGGAACCAGCATCTGGCCTGTGTCTTCCTGGGGCACGGTCTCAACTTCGCGGCCATTGACCTCAACTTGCCATGCCGGGTAGTCAAACAGGTGTAGCGCCAGTTGCCCCGGCTGCACCAGATTTGCGGTGAAGGTCTTCTCTTCGGGGTTCCAGCGCTGTATTTGGACCTGCGCCGCCTTACCGCCCACCATGCTCACCGGCGGCGCGTTCGGGTTGACATCATAGGCGTCCGCGCCCGCGGGAATGTACTCATCGGTGCCTTCGTAGCCGGAGATGCTCTGGTGTTGCCCCGCAAGCTTGCGGATCTCCGCGGCGGTATCCCACCACGGAGCCTGCAGGGCTTGCCAGCCGAAGACCAAGACTCCAAGCATGGCTAGGCAAGCGGCTGTCCGCCAAAACCATTGCCTGTCCATTGCCAGGAAAAGCCCAAACGCCACATTCAGGCATAGCAGCAAACGCCAGGGGAGCTGCAAGTAACGGAGGAGGGGCAGATGCTGCCACAGCGAGGTGGAGGAAAAAAACATGAGGATCGCTGCCGCCGATGCCCAGACTGCAACCGGGAGCCACAGTTGACGGTCCTCAATGCGCCGCCGCGCCCGTGCCCCTGCGATAGCCAGAATCGCGATCTCCGCCGCAGCCACCACTGAGACTAAGAGGTTGAAAATGGTGTGCTCGGGATCCGCGATCGTCGTGAACAGGAAGTTGTCTTGCGGCCGGACTCCCGGCGCCAGCACCTGCGCAATATTCACCCATCGCTGTTCATAGCTCGCCGGCACGATATAGAAGGCAGCCAGGCTTGCTCCGGTAATCGCAGCTGTTCCTGCCAGGAGCAAGATTCGCGGCCACCGCCGCGTCACGGCTCCTACCAGCGCCAGGAGAACGAGCGAGTAGTTAGCCATCACGGCCGCCGGGGCGTTGGTCAGCCACACGGCGGCTAACGTCAGGCTCAGTGGGACAACAGAGCGCACGCCTTCTTCGTCCAGTGCAAGCGTGTAGAGCAGGATCAGAGGCAGCCAGGCCCCCGCCAGCAGTTCGGCAAAAGCGCTCCGCCAGTAGACGATGAGAATGAAATACGGATTCGCGGCGTACAGTGTGGCTGCAAGGATCGCATCGTTTCGGTTCAGCCAGCGCCGCGCCAGCGCGAACATCGAGCATCCGGAAAGCGTAAGCGCCAGCCAGACGAACGCTCCAGGCACCGCCTTCCACGGAAGAACCACCCCCAGCATAGCCCCCAGCATCCACGACAATGGAGGATAGAAGAGGAACCGCGCCTCACCGTACCCATGATTGGCGAGCGCCGCCCAGCGTGGGTACAGAATCCCCTGCCGCCACTGCGACAGCACTTCCATCCAGGAGTGCAGGTGGAATTCGAAATCGTGCCCTGAGGGATTGCCCAGCCAGAAAAACGGGCAGACCACAGCCAACGCCGCCAGGCCAATCACCAACAGCGGCCAGGGAAAAACAGATGGTCGGATCGGGTTCTGAGGGTGCAACGGGACGAATTCCTCCCTTTAGGAGTCGGCCTGATCTGTGGACAATTTTTTCGGGATTTTACAGGAAATTAACCTGCGTGAAACCTTTCTGTGGCCGCCTCTGACTAAACTCTGCCTATTCGAGGTGGAATAAAGCCCGGCGCTACAGGGGTCTGCACGAGAGACGGCGTTCAGGCCCCTTAACGCATATAGCGCCATACGACGACTTACCCGCGAAGCTACACAAGTATCTGCGTTAGGTTTCTAGCTGGCTCTGAAGGGGATGAAGGAATGTTAGGCAGTTGCCGCTTCGGCTGAACCACGCTGCTTCTGCAACTCCTGCAGAAACTCGTCCTGGCTCAACGATTCGTGACGGTGGAGCAAATCAAGCAGTGGGTCGTCGAGATCGTGGCTTGCGTCTGTCGAATCTTCACCCTTCGCGGTCAGCGCACGCGGCGTAATCGACAGCTCCGGCATGGTGCCCGGACGGCCGGCCAGGAATTCAATAAACGTCGTAACCTGGGCGCGTTCCTCTTCGGTGTGCGAAGGGAACTCGATGCCCATGCCGTATCCCGGATGCATCACTCGGACGCGGCCGTCGACCTGGACTTGCATGCCCTCCGCTTTTAGCGTGAGAGTGATTCCCGAGCGCTCCGGAAACGGCGACTCGGTTTGCACATAGCATCCGCCGAGGCTCAGGTCGGTTAGCTTGCACTGGGTGACCGGTTCGGGATCGAGTGGCGGCAACTGCGGAGCATTGGCCGCAACCCAGGCCTTCACGATGTTGCGCTGATTTTCCGGCACATCCACGAAACGCACGCCAGCTTGCCCGTTGGGATTCGCCCAGGCAATCTCGCCGCGGACTTCGACGGCTGCCTGGTTGGGCGGAAGATTGAAGCGACCGCTGATGGGTGCCGACGGGCAGAGCGCTTGCGCGGCCAAGACGTCCATGCCCTCCTCGCTCAGATCGAGCAGGATGCCTTCCATTTCCGGCCCATCCTGCACTTTAAGCTGCACCGGCACCTGCACCGCCACGCGGAACGACGACCGGCGTTCACGCTTGATGAGAGCCACGGCAGCGCGCAGGCCGGCTTCGGCCTGCTCGGTGCTGAAAGACTTGTACAGAATGAAGTTTGCGCCCTTGCCAAAGACGTTGCGGACGTTGGAGCGGTCATTCAGCAGGGCAACGGTGACGATGCGGTTTCCTGAGGTGGATTGCAGGATGTTCTGCAGCACCAGTTCGGCGCTGTGCGGATCGTCGAAGTCCACCAAGACCGCGTCAAATTTCTGTTCGGTGAGCTGGCAGATGCCGTCGGGATATCCGCAGACGACCACTGTGACCCCGAAACTGGAGAGGACTGGGGTCAGGATTGTGGCTGCTTCCTCGTCTTTGGAAACCAACAATGCCTGAAACGTCATATGCCGTTCGCGGTCATGCGAAAGGAACGTTCGAGCTTAGGGCCAGCGCGGGGCTGCGGGCTTTTTCGCCGGGGCTGCACCTGCCGAGGCGGATGCGGCCTTGGCCTGGGGCTGGTCGTCCATTTCGGTCAGGACGGCGCTGTCATCTTCATCGTTTTCCGCCAGCAACGGAGCCACTTCCCGCAGCTTCTCCGCCGCCTGCTGCAGCGCTTCGATCTGTTTCCCCAATTGCGCGTACTTGGCCTGCTTGCGGCGCAGGACCTCGTGAATGTCCTTCATACAACCCCCTGTGTCGAATTTAAAGTCGGGGTAGGTACGGGTCAATTGCAATCCCCGGCGCTGCGGTTACGCCGGTAACCCGGCTTAGGACGGGACTTTTGGACGGGCCGGGCGGCCTCGGAGTTGTAGAAAGGGAGGAACTTAAGCGGTGGCGAACAACTCATGGCGCGGGTGTGCAACAAGCTGCATTCGGAAACTGCAGGTTACTCACAACTGGATAGCCGACAGGTGCCACCAACTGGCACGAAGGTGGGATTTACAGCTTTGGCCAGAGGTCATACTTTGGACGTGAGCAGTTCTGGGGGAGGGCTGTTCGGGCGTCCCATGATCCGCAAGGGTCACGGGGCGCTTCTTAATTTGGACGAAGTTCCTGCCGGATTCTTGTCACCAGGGTGCGTGATTCCTGCCACTTTACATCCAGAAAAATTACGGTATGATGGCCACCCTACAGCCGGTGGGCGGAACAGAAGGCGAATTCTACCCGCCGTCAACAGACCTCTCCATAGGTCCTGTTGCCGCATCCGCAGAGGCGATGCTTGCTGCCTGAGGGGGCAGCGGTTCTGTCGGGCTGAAATGCCGGTCGGAGATTTCTATGCGATCATTGGTTGCACGGCTGTCCCTCCTTGTCTGTATTTCGTCCGTAACATTTCTTGCCAGCGCACAGCAGCCGTTGGCGTCGCCACGCATTGTGGAACGCATCGATGAAGCCAGACGCACGGTGCTGCGAGGCAACACGCATCGTTTGGCCCGGCCTCAGTTCGACCGCGGCGCCGCCCCACCCGAGCTCCCGATGAAGCGGATGCTTCTGGTCCTCAAACGCAGTCCGGAGCAGGAACAGGCGTTGCGCGAGCTGCTCGATGACCAGCAGGACAAGAATTCAGCGAGTTATCACAAGTGGCTCACACCGACCCAGTTTGGCCAGCAGTTTGGGCCGGCCAGTCAGGACATCGAGACGGTGAAGTCGTGGCTGCAGTCGCACGGCTTCGAGATTGGCAACGTGGCAAGGGGCGGAAATCTCATCGAGTTTTCAGGAGTTGCCCGGCAGGTGCGGGAGGCATTTCATACCTCAATCCACAGGTACGTAGTGAACGGAGAAGAGCACTGGGCGAATGCCAATGACCCTGAGATTCCAGTTGCTCTAACTCCGGTGGTGGCCGGCATCCACACTCTGCATAATTTCGTAAAGAAGCCGATGCTGCACGTGGCGGAGGAGAAGATCCCGGCACAGGTAGTGGACCGCGGGCCGGGGAAGCCGCCGCAGGTGACCTTCTCCGGCAATCTGCATGGCCTCAGTCCAGCAGATGTTGCGACCATCTATAACGTCAGCCCGCTTTATCAGGAGAGTTCTCCAATCGACGGGACAAACCAGTCGATTGCTGTTGTCGGACGAACGGAAATTGACCTTAACAACTTGGCGTTGTTTTTCGGTCTTTTTGGTGTCTACGCCAACTCGTACCGAAGCATTCCCAATGGTCCAAGCCCCGGTAACTTAGGGGGAGGGGAGGAGCTAGAAGCGACACTTGATATGTCCTGGGCAAACGCTCTGGCGCCGAGGGCGAATGTGTACCTTATTGTCTCTGCAACGACAAACACCACTGACGGTGTCGATCTTTCCGAAGCCTGGGTTGTCGACAACGGCTTTAGTCACATTATGACTGAGAGCTTTGGAAGCTGCGAGGCTCTATTTACATCGACCGAGGCGGAAGGCTTTTCCACTCTGGCTGAGCAGGCGGCGGCAGAAGGGATCACCTATCTGGTATCGAGCGGGGACTCCGGGGCGGAAGGTTGTGACAACCCGAACGTGGAAACGACGGCGACTGGACCCCTCTCCGTCAATATGCTGGCTTCGACTCCATTCAATCTGGCAGTCGGCGGCACCATGTTTAACGAGAACGGCCAGGACAGCAAGTATTGGAATTCGAATAATGATCCGAACAATTTGAGTTCAGCAAAGTCGTACATCCCGGAGAATGTCTGGAACGAGAGCTGCACGGCATCGCAATGCGGCGATGCCGCCGGGATCTGGGCGGGTGGCGGAGGCGCCAGTTCGTTCTTTACCAAGCCCAGTTGGCAGGCGGGTGTGAGAGGCATCCCCAATGATGGTTGGCGCGATGTGCCCGATATCTCGCTTAGCGCTGCGGGTCACGACCCCTACCTGCTTTGCCTGTTGAATTCGTGCATTCCGGACAACCAAGGGCGCATTTACTTCTACGCCGTCGCAGGGACTTCGGCCTCGGCTCCTACCTTTGCCGGAATCATGGCATTGGTCAATCAGAAGAACAGTATTTATGGCCAAGGACAGGGTCAGGTAGCGTATGTGCTGTACAAACTCGCGGCCGCGGAGAATTGGTCGCAGTGTAATGGCTCGGACACGTCAAAACTGCCCGCGTCCACTTGCATTTTCAACGACACCACCAAGGGCAACAATGCTGTCCCTGGGGAAACAGGTTACGGGAACTCCAACGCGTCCTACCAGAGTGGAGCCGGGTATGACTTGGCTACCGGACTGGGTT
>Ga0335082_10000509_pt1 | contig 40385 bp, 36 predicted proteins | sample Lox_Sample_41_FD_206718 | JGI IMG/M metagenome (GOLD analysis project Ga0335082, IMG submission 206718) | Soil microbial communities from Loxahatchee National Wildlife Refuge, Florida, United States - Lox_Sample_4.1 | ecosystem: Environmental > Terrestrial > Soil > Wetlands | place: USA...
CGGGAATCGGGAAGGGCAGCCCTACTTGCCTTTGACGTCCAGCGCCTTTACCCCCGGGAGGATTTTTCCCTCCAGGAGTTCCAGGAATGCACCCCCGCCCGTGGAAATGTAGCTGACCTTGCTGGCCACGCCGGCCTTGTTGACTGCGGCGTCGGTATCGCCGCCGCCGATGATGGTCGTCGCATAGCAATTGCCGACGGCCTCGGCTACTTCAAAGGTGCCGCGGGCAAAGGCGTCCATCTCGAAGACCCCCATGGGGCCGTTCCAGATAACGGTCTTGGCGTCCCGCAGGGTCTCGGAGAAGAGGGTCGCCGACGCCGGTCCGATGTCGAGCGCCATCCACCCCGCCGGGATCTCCTGGACGGTGGTGATGAAATTGGTGGCCGTCGCCTCGAAGGCATTGGCCACGACACAGTCCACCGGCAGGTAAAAGGTCACCCCGCGCTTTTTCGCCTTGTCCATGATCTTCTTGGCTGTTGCGAGCAGTTCGTCCTCCACCAGCGATTTGCCGACGTCATACCCCAGCGATTTCAGAAAGGTAAAGGCCATGCCGCCGCCGATGACGATCTTGTCCACCTTGTTGACCAGTTTTTCCAGGACCTCAAGCTTGCCCGATACCTTGGCGCCGCCCAGGATGGCGACCAGAGGCCGAACGGGATTCTGCATGGCCTTGTCGAAAAAGGTCATTTCGTTTTTCATGAGGAATCCGGCGGTGATGACCGGGATGACGCCGGTGATGGCTTCGACGGAGGCGTGGGCGCGATGGGAGACGGCAAAGGCATCGTTCACGTAAATCTCGCAGCCGTTGGCGAGTTGCCGGGCGAATTCCGCGTCGTTTTTCTCCTCCCCCGGGTAGAAACGGACATTCTCCAGCATGACCACATCCCCGGGCTTCATGGCGTCGATGATCCGGTCGACTTCCGGGCCGAAACAGTCGGGTGCCTGGAGCACCTTTTTCCCCAGCAGCTGGGAAAGACGCTTGCTGGCAGGGGCCATCGAGTACTTGGGTTTCTTCTCCCCTTTGGGCCGGCCAAGGTGGGACGCCAGCACCACCTTGGCTCCCTGCTCGACGGCGTATTTGATGGTCGGTACGGCGCCGACAATGCGCGTTGCTTCGGTAATATTCCCTTTATCGTCCTGGGGGACATTGAAGTCAACCCGGATGAAGACTTTTTTCCCTTTCAGGTCCTTCAACTGGTCGATATAGCGTATTGGCATGGTTCCTCCGATCGTGAAGGCCGGGACAACGTGACGGTGTCGCGGCTGCGCGTTGCCTCCACTGTCAGGCAGAATGACGTCGCGGAAAGCTGGACTTTCCCGCAAAAAAGGGGGAGATTCCTCCCCCCCTTCGATGTTCGGGACAACGTTACGCGGAGATCAGTTTTAACAGGTCGACAACACGCTGGGAGAAGCCGCACTCATTGTCGTACCAGGAGAGGACCTTCACCAGGTTGCCGTCGATCACCTTGGTGCAGCCGGCGTCAACGATGGACGAGAGGGCATTGCCGTTATAATCGATGGAAACGAGAGGTTCTTCGCTGAAGCCGAGAATTCCCTTCAACGCCCCTTTGGAGGCCTTCTTGAGGGCGGCGTTCACCTTATCGGCATCGGTTTTTTTCTTCAGGGTCGCCACCAGGTCCACCACCGAAACATTGGGGGTCGGGACCCTGATGGCCATGCCGTCCATTTTCCCCTTCAGTTCGGGGAGCACCAGGGAAACCGCTTTGGCGGCCCCGGTGGAGGTGGGGATCATGGACATGGCCGCAGCGCGTGCCCGGCGCAGGTCTTTGTGGGGGAGGTCGAGGATGTTCTGGTCGTTGGTGTAGGAGTGGACCGTGGTCACGAGCCCCTTTTCAATGCCGAAGGATTCGTGGAGCACCTTGGCAACGGGTGCCAGGCAGTTGGTGGTGCAGGAGGCGTTGGAAATGATGTTGTGCTTTTTCGGATCGTAGAGGCTGCTGTTGACCCCCATGACGATGGTAATGTCCTCGCCGGTGGCGGGTGCCGAAATGATGACCTTTTTGGCTCCCGCCTTCAGGTGCAGTTCTGCCTTGTCACGGGCGGTGAAACGGCCGGTCGACTCCAGGACGACGTCGACTTTTTCCTTTTTCCATGGCAGGAGTGCGGGGTCTTTCTCGGCGTAGATCCTGATGGCCTTGCCGTTCACCACAAGCTCGTTACCCCGTGCCTCCACCTTGGCATTGAAGATGCCGTGGACCGAGTCGTATTTCAAGAGGTGGGCCAGGGTTTTTGCATCTGTCAGATCGTTGATGGCAACGATCTCGATGCCCTTTTCCTTGAGGGCCGCCCTGAACACCATCCTGCCGATTCTTCCGAAGCCGTTGACTGCAACCCGTAAAGCCATTGTGGAGCCTCCTGTCGTTTAGTGGTATACTGCTTGCGAGAATGCGCCCATTGACACAATCAAAAATAATATACAAATTACCTTTTCTCAGTCAACAATTTTAAGAAAAATTATCGTCTTGCCGTGGGAACAGGGTAAAGTGAGTGACAATGTGGATACAGGCAGTCTGCTCCGGGCGGTTGATTATCAGGTTGTAAGGGAAAGTGTGAAAGTGGTAAGATGAAAAAAATTTACCAACTGCTCACACTGACTGGTTTTATGAAAAACAAACTGGAAAGACGGATCATTCTTTTTTCGTTCATCATCCTCTTCTTTACCATCCTGGCCAGTGCCGGGATGGATATCGTTGTCTATCGGCGCGATTACATAAATGCCCTCGTTTTCAGCTCCCAGAGTCTTGGTGCTTCCCTGAAGGCAAATCTGGAGAAGGTCATCAATCTTGGTCTCGACTTGAGGGATATTCCCGGCATCAATGAAAAATGCCGGGAAGTGGTGGAGAACAACCCGCCCGAAGGGGACTACTGCATCATCACCGACTTGGAAGGAAAGAAGCTGTATCTCAACGATCCTGTCTTCATGACGTTGCGGTTGGACCAGATCGAGAAGTCGCTGACCCGTTTCGCGAACAGGCAGGTGCATCTCATCGGCAGAGAAAAACGGTACTTCGATACGGTTATCCCCTTGCAGTCATCGGACGGCAACATGATTGCCCAGATCCACATCGGTTTCCCCGAGGCGGAGGTTTCCGCCAGGGTGGAGGCGATGATCCTCCGTTCCGTTCTGATCCTTCTGGTCTCCTTGCTGGTGGCGTTCGTCCTCGTGGTCATGTTCGTCAAGCGGAGCATCATCCAGCCCGTAGCCGCTCTCCTGGTTGGGGTCAACAAGATAGCCGCCGGTTCTTTCGATACACGGATACGCGCCCTCAAGGTCTATGAATTCGACGAGCTGGCGAAAAATATCAATATCATGTCCGAGTCCCTCAAGAACAGGGAAGAAGTGATTCACAACAATTACCAGGAACTGGAATCGACCCACAATAAACTGTCGGCGTCGTATATCAAGCTGGAGAGTCTCAGTCTCCAGCTGGAAAAATCGGAGGAACTCTATAAATCCCTGCTGGAGGATGCCAGCGATGCCATCGTGGTCGTCGGCGATGACGAAACCGTGAGGATCGTCAACAAAAAGGCCGAAGAGTATTTCGGGTTCAGTTCCCAGGAGATCGTCGGGTTGCCCCTCACCAGGATGCTCCTGCTCCTGAACATTGAAAATATGCCCCAGGTTCGCAAGCACTTCGGCGATGCCATGAACTGTATCCCCATATCGGAGGAAATGCAGTTTTCCAAGGGGGGGGTGCAGTTGGTTGCCAGGCTCCATGCAAGCTGTGTCAGGAGCGGTAGCGAACGGCTTGTCCAGGCTATTTTCCGGGATGTGACCAAGGAGCGGGAGATCCTTCTGAATCTGGAAAAAAGCGCCAACGACCTGATTCGGCTGAACAAGATGAAGGATTCCTTCCTGGGACTCGCTTCCCACGAATTGAAAACTCCCCTGACGGTTATCATGGGGTATACAGAGTTGATACTGACCGAGTCTGCCGAAAAAATCGACCTGACGGTCCTGGAAATGGTGCGCAACATCTCCAATGCCGCCGCCCGTCTCGACAATATCGTCAAGGACATGGTGGACGTCTCCATGATCGACGAAAAACGGCTGCAGCTCAAGCTGTCCGATGTCAGCCTCAACCGTCTGGTCGAGGCCTCGGTCAATGAGCTTCGCTTCTTCTTCTCCATCCGGAAGCAGACGATCGTTACCCATCTGGACGAGACCATCCCCCTCGTCAGGGGGGACAGCCTGCGGCTCACGCAGCTGCTTTCCAACGTCCTGGGGAACGCCATCAAATTTACCCCCGACGGCGGGATGATAACGGTGAGCACGACCGCCAAATACCTGGTGCGCGGCAGGCAGACCATGGCAGGTGACCTGGGAGGGAACACTGCGGATAGCGGCAAGGATCACCGCCTCTACGTGGAGGTGTCGATTCGCGATACGGGGATCGGCATTGACCGGGAAGACCAGCTGAGGATTTTCGAAAAGTTCTACGAAGTGGGGAATATCGAGGAACACAGCAGCGGCAAGGTGGCGTTCAAGGCGAAGGGGGCCGGGCTCGGTCTCGCCATCGCGAAAGGGATCGTCGAGATGCACTCCGGCGAGATCTGGGTGGAATCACCGGGCTACAATCCCGACCTGTCTCCCGGCTCCACGTTTCATATTCTCCTCCCCCTCAATCCCTTTACGGAGGATTCGGCACTCGATCGCATCGACCTCATGGGATAACCGCCAGCACCAAGTTTAGCCTTGAATCTCGAACCTCTTTCCGGTATAAATACATAGTTAAACTGCGGTCTGGCCGGAGCAGGCGACGGCATCCCGTTCGGTGGGAACGGATGCCGGGACGGTTCTCCGGTGCGCGTGGAATTTTGCGGTAAGGAGGGTGTGTGCGGGTTTGCCTGCTTGCCAGCGGCAGCAAGGGAAATGCGGTCTTTGTGGATACCGGCGGCAGCAAGTTCCTTGTCGACGCAGGCCTTTCCGCCCGTGAACTTCTGAACAGGCTTGCCGCCATCGGAGTAGAGGGTGCGGAGCTCGATGGTATCCTCATCAGTCACGAGCATTCCGACCACATCAGGGGTGCGGGGACGCTGGCCCGTCGCTTCCGGATTCCGCTTCTGATCAGTTTCCCGACCCTCAGGGAGACCGGATCTCACCTGGGGAAAGCCGAAGTGATCGAGTTCGAATCGGGCTACTCCTTCGCCTTCAGGGATACGCTCATCGATCCCTTCCCCACGACCCACGATGCCTGCGACCCGGTGGGATTCGTCATCGAGTCCCGGGAAGGCAGATTCGGCTTGGCGACCGATCTCGGTTTGGTGACTAGGCTGGTCAGCGACAAATTGAAAGGGTGCCGGGCGGTTGTCCTGGAGTCCAATCACGACGAAGAAATGCTCATGAACGGACCGTATCCCTGGCACCTGAAGCAGCGCATAAAATCACGCCACGGCCACCTTTCCAACAATGATTCGGCCCTCCTCCTCGATGGAATTATTCATGGTGAACTGGAAGGTGTCTTTCTGGCCCATCTCTCGGAAACGAACAACGATCCGGAACTTGCCCACAACGTTGCCCGGACCCTCCTCGACAGTCAGAATGTCTGCTCGCCCCGGCTCGTCGTCGGACAACAACATCAGGTCAGCGAAGTGCTGACGGTGTAACATACAGTTTCGCGTTACGGGTTTCGAGTTTACCGTCTTTATTCCGCGAAACGCGAAACGGGAAACGCGTAACCAACAACAAGGAGTTTGCAGTGATAGATAGATACAGCCGTCCTGAAATGGCCCGCATCTGGGAACCGCAGAATCGTTACCAGAAGTGGCTGGATATCGAGATCTACGCGTGCGAGGCCCATGCCGAATTGGGGGCTGTCCCCGCCGATGCGGTAGAGCGGATCAAGTCCAAGGCCAAATTCGACGTGGCCCGCATCGATGAAATCGAAATGACGGTCAAACACGACGTGATTGCCTTTCTGACGTCGGTGGCCGACTATATCGGCGACGATTCCCGCTTCGTCCACCTGGGTCTCACCTCGTCCGATGTCCTCGATACGTCGTTCGCCATGCTTCTTGCCGAGGCCAGCGACCTGATCATCGACGACATCAACCGTCTCATGGCTGTCATCAGGAACCGGGCCTTCGAGCACAGATACACGCCGATGATCGGCCGCTCCCACGGCATCCATGCCGAACCGGTCACCTTCGGCATCAAGATGGCCCTCTGGTACGACGAAATGCGGAGAAACCTCAGGCGGATGGAGGCGGCGCGGGAAACCGTCGCCTACGGGAAGATTTCCGGTGCGGTCGGCACCTTTGCCAATGTGGATCCCCGGATTGAAGAATATGTCTGCAGAAGGGCCGGCCTCAAGCCCGCCCCCTGTTCCACCCAGGTCATCCAGCGCGACCGTCATGCCGAGTTCTTTACCGTCCTCGCCGTCATTGCCTCGTCCATCGACAAGTTCGCCGTGGAGATTCGCCACCTTCAGCGCACCGAAGTCCTCGAGGCCGAGGAGTTCTTCAGCAAGGGGCAGAAGGGGTCCTCGGCCATGCCCCACAAGCGGAACCCGGTCCTGTCAGAGAACCTGTCGGGCCTGGCGCGGCTCGTGAGGGGGTATGCCGTTTCGGCCCTGGAAAATGTCCCCCTCTGGCACGAACGGGACATCTCCCACTCCTCGGTAGAGCGGGTGATCGGCCCGGATGCCACCATCGTGGTGGATTTCATGCTGAACCGGTGCATCGGCCTCATCGACAAGCTGGTGGTCTATCCTGACAACATGATGAGGAACCTGAACCTGATGGGGGGGCTGTACAATTCCCAGCGGGTTCTCCTCAAGCTGGCAACGGCCGGGGCTTCCCGCGAGCGGGCCTATGAGCTGGTGCAGCGCAATGCCATGAAGGTCTGGACCGAGAAAAAGGACCTCATGGAGGAACTCCTGAACGATGACGATGTGCGGGCGTACCTCTCGGAAGACGAGATCCGCGACGCCTTCGACCTGCAGTACCATCTCAAGCACGTGGATACCATTTTCACGCGAGTCTTCGGTGGATAGAATTCTCGATTTCTATCGGATGCAGGAGTCCGACGGTTTCTACCTGTTCTGGATGAAGGAACTTCTGGTCGCCCTTATCGTTTTTGCGCTCTTCTGGGTGCTTGCCGTGGTGGTACGTCATCTGCTGACGACGTGGGGTCCCCGCCTCACCGCCAGGACCGCCACCGACCTGGATGACCGCATCCTGCGGCGCATTACTCCCCCCGCCTCCCTCCTTGTCATTTTTACCGGACTCTACGTTGCCGTCCGCACCCTTCCGTTCCCGGAAAAGGGCCAGCTCCTCATTTCGGGGATCATCTTCGTCATCAACGTCGCCATTATTACCAACATCGCCTACCGGATGACCTCCGAACTGCTGGACTGGTATGCCGCCCGCCTCGGCGATCGCGACCGGGGGGGACTCGACCGGCAGCTCATTCCCCTCACGGAGAAACTGATCAGCATCTTCCTGGTGGGCACGGCGCTCATCATTGTCCTCAAGCATTTCAACTACGATATCCTCTCCCTCGTCACCGCCCTCGGCATCGGCTCCCTCGCCATCGGCATGGCGGCGAAGGACACTCTCGCCAATATGATTTCCGGCTTTACCCTGATGATCGACCGGCCGTTCCGGATCGGCGACCGGATCCAGCTCACCTCGGGGCAGTGGGGCGATGTGGTCGATATCGGGTTGCGCAGCACCAAGATCAAGACCGCCGACAACACCCTCCTCATCATTCCCAATGCGGAACTCTGCAACACGACCCTGATCAACCTCGCCTTCCCCGATGCCCGCACCAAGGGGAGGGTCAATGTGGGAGTCGTCTACGGAAGCGATCCGCAGCGGGTGAAGGACCTCCTCGTGAACATTGCCGGCGAAGTTTCCGAGGTCCTGCAGGAGCCCCGGCCCGAGGCCCATTTCGTCTCCTTCGGCGAAAGCGGCATCAACCTGTCGCTCTTCTTCTGGGTGGAGGATTATGCCCGGGTCTTTCCCGTAACAGATATGATCAACACGCGCATCGTGAACCGCTTCAGGGAATGCGGCATTGACATCCCGTATCCCACGAGGACGGTGTTCCTGGAAAAGGAAGAATAATGGCCCACCGCATTGAAATTGCCCTCGCATCAGGGGTACGGGACGCCCGCGGCGAAAGAATCAAGCGGGAAATCGAACATTTTCTGCATCTGCAGGTGGACGGGGTACGCACCATCGACGTTTTTACGGTGGATACGGAGCTCTCCCCCGTCAAACTCGAGCAGGTTGCCGCCGGTCCGTTCTCCGACCCCGTGATACAGACCTGGAGCGTCGGCCCCTCGCCGGCAACCGGTTTCGACATCGCCGTGGAGGTCGGTTTCCGCCCCGGCGTCACCGACAATGTCGGCCGGACCGCCCGGGAGGCGGTGGAGTACCTGACCGGCCGGCCTTTCCGGGAAGGGGAGGGGGTGTATACGTCGGTTCTCTACCTCTTCAGCGGCACGCTGTCCCGTGCCGACGTGGAGAAGATAGCCACCGGCCTTCTCTGCAATACCCTCATCCAGCGTTTCGCCATCCTGGGTGCCGCCGACTATGCCCGCCAGGGGGGCTTTCCGGCATACGTCCCCCGGGTCCAGGTGGAAGAGCGGGTCGAGGTGAGGGAGATCGACCTGGACGTGTCCGACGAGGAACTGCTGCGCATCAGCAAGGAGGGGGTCCTCGCCCTTGCCCTGGAGGAGATGAAGATCATCCAGGCCCACTTCCGCGACCCGCAGGTGCAAAGCGAGCGCCGGAAGGCGGGCCTCGGCACCAAGCCGACCGACGTGGAGCTGGAGGCCCTGGCCCAGACCTGGTCCGAGCACTGCAAACACAAGATTTTTGCCGCCACGGCGTTGTACGAAGATGGGGAGGGGAACCGGCAGGATATCCGCTCCCTCTTCAGGAGCTTCATCCAGCGCACCACCAAGGAGGTCCGGGAGAGGCTGGGAGAGAAGGATTTCTGCCTTTCTGTCTTCAAGGACAACGCCGGGGTCATCCGCTGGGACGACGACTGGTCCCTCGTCTTCAAGGTGGAGACCCACAACTCGCCGTCGGCCCTCGACCCGTACGGAGGCGCGCTAACCGGCATCGTCGGCGTAAACCGCGACCCCTTCGGCACCGGCAAGGGGGCGAAACTGATCTTCAATACGGATGTCTTCTGCTTTGCCGACCCGTTCTACGATAAGCCGCTGCCGTCGCGCCTCCTCCATCCCCGCCGTATCTACGAGGGGGTTGTGGAAGGAGTGGAGCACGGCGGCAACAAGAGCGGCATCCCGACGGTGAACGGCTCTCTCGTCTTCGATCCCCGCTTTGCCGGGAAACCTCTCGTTTTCTGCGGCACCGCCGGCATCATGCCGGCCGTGATCAACGGCGAGCCGTCCCACGTGAAACGCATCAACCCCGGCGACCTGATCGTCATGACCGGGGGCCGCATCGGCAAGGACGGGATCCACGGCGCCACCTTCTCCTCCGAAGAGCTGAACGAGAACTCGCCGGTCACCGCCGTGCAGATCGGTGATCCCATCACCCAGAAGAAGATGTTCGATTTCCTCATCCGGGCACGGGACAGGGGGTTGTACAACTTTATCACCGATAACGGCGCCGGTGGCCTCTCCTCCTCCATCGGCGAGATGTCAGGCGAGTGCGGCGGCTGCCGGATGGACCTCTCCCGCGCGCCCCTCAAGTATCCGGGACTTGCCCCGTGGGAGATCCTCATCTCCGAAGCCCAGGAACGGATGAGCCTGGCGGTGCCGCCGGAGAAGATCGACGAATTCATGGCCATGGCCGGACGGTTCGGCGTGGAGGCGACGGTTCTCGGCGAATTCACCGATACCGGTTATTTTCACATCCTGTACGGTGACCGGACTGTTGCCTACCTGCCGGTGGCGTTCATGCACGAAGGTCTTCCCCCCATGCGGCTGCCGGCGAAATGGGACCCGCCTCGCCACGATGAGCCGGAAGTTCCCCGCAGGGAAGACTACACCGGCGACCTGTGCCGGCTCCTCTCCACCCTCAACATCTGCTCCAAGGAATCGGTGGTGCGCCGCTACGACCACGAAGTGCAAGGGGGGAGCGTCGTAAAGCCGTTCACCGGCGTTGCCAATGACGGTCCCTCCGATGCGGCGGTGGTGCGGCCGGTCCTCGATTCCTTTGCGGGGGTGGTGGTGGCCCACGGCATCTGTCCCCGCTACAGCGATATCGACACCTACCACATGACGGCAAACGCCATCGACGAAGGGCTCCGCAACTACGTGGCGGTCGGGGGCTCCCTCGATCTGGTGGCCGGTCTGGACAACTTCTGCTGGTGCGATCCGGTCCTGTCGGAAAAGACCCCCGACGGCCCCTTCAAGATGGCCCAACTGGTCCGGGCGAATCAGGCCCTCTACGATGTCTGCCTTGCCTACAGCCTGCCGCTCATCTCCGGCAAGGATTCCATGAAGAATGACTTCTACGACGGTGCGGTGAAGATATCCATCCCACCGACCCTCCTCTTTTCCGTCATCGGCCGGATCGAGGACATCCGCAAGGCGGTGACCCTCGACGTCAAGCGCCCGGGTGACATCGTCTACCTCCTGGGAAAGACCGGCGACGAGTTGGGGGGCTCTGAGTACCTCGGCCTGCAGGGAAAGATCGGCAACAAGGTGCCCGTGGTGGACACCGGCCGGGCCTACAAGCGCTATCGCGCCTACCACGAGGCGGTACTGGCCGGATTGGTCGCTTCCTGCCACGATCTGTCCGACGGGGGGCTGGCCGTCGCCGTTGCCGAATCGGCCTTCGCCGGCGGTTTCGGCCTGCGGCTCGACCTTTCCCGGCTTCTCTGGAAGGGGGACGATGGCGCGAAGAGCGACGCTGCACTCCTCTTTTCCGAATCGGCCTCCCGGCATCTGGTCACCGTTCATCCGGAACGGCGGGACGAATTCGAAGCCGTCATGGGCGGCAACTGCTTCGCCTCCATTGGCGTTGTCACCGAAGAGCCGGTCCTTGCCATCACCGGTCTTGGCGGTTCGACGGTTGTCAGGGCGGGGCTTGCAGAACTGAAGGAAGCGTGGCAGAAAACGCTGAGGGACCTCTGATATGGAACGTACAACACGCGCACTCGTCATCACCGGCAACGGCACCAACTGCGAGATCGAGGCGGCAAACGCCTGCCGCCTCGGCGGGTTCGACGAAACGGTCATCGCCCACATGGCCGACCTCCTGGCCGGCGATATCCGGCTCGACGACTTCCACTTCCTGAACCTCACTGGGGGGTTTCTCGACGGCGACGACCTGGGAAGCGCCAAGGCCCAGGCCAACCGCCTGAAGTACGCCCGGGTGGACGAACTGAGCGAGCACCTCCTCGACCAGCTCCTCGGTTTCATCGCCGACGGCAAGCTGATCCTGGGGGTCTGCAACGGCTTTCAGCTCATGGTGAAGATGGGGCTCCTCCCCGCGTTCGACGGCGAGTACATGAAGCAGGTGGCGACGCTCACTTTCAACGACTGCGGCCGTTTCCAGGATTGCTGGGTCTACCTCAAGTGCAATCCCGCCTCGCCGTCGGTTTTTACCCGCGGGATCGAAGGGGGGATCTACCTCCCGATCCGGCACGGGGAAGGGAAATTCGTCGTCGCCTCGCAGGATGTGCTCGAACGGATCGAGGAGGAGCACCTTGCCGTGCTGAAATATTCCGACCCGGCGTATTCCTCTCCGACCATGGAATTCCCCCTTAACCCCAACGGCTCGATGAATGCCATTGCCGGCATCTGCAACGCCACCGGCCGGCTCATGGGGCTCATGCCCCATCCGGAAGCCTTCACCCACTATACCAACCATCCCCGCTGGACCCGGGAAACCCTTCCCGAGGAAGGGGCCGGACTCATCCTGTTCAGAAACGCCGCCGAATTCGTCAGAAACCGCCTGCTGTAGAGATTCCCGGCTAGCGCCGGCAGGAACGAAGGAGTAGATTACAGTCATGCATTTCCGTAGACCTGAGGAAGAGTGCGGCATATTCGGCATCTTTAATCACCCTGAGGCGTCCAATCTCACCTACCTGGGACTCTACGCCCTCCAGCACCGCGGCCAGGAGAGTTGCGGCATCGTCTCCAGCGACGGGTCGGGGCTCCACTCCCACAAGAGCATGGGGCTGGTGGCCGACGTGTTCGGGAACCAGGACATCTTCAAGAACCTTCCGGGGAAGGCTGCCATCGGCCATGTCCGTTATTCCACCACCGGTGCCTCGGTGCTGAAAAACATCCAGCCGATCCTCGTCGATTATTCCCGAGGCTCCATTGCCGTGGCCCACAACGGCAATATCGTCAACGCCCAGATCATCAAGGACGAACTGGAGGCCTGGGGGTCGATTTTCCAGACCACCATGGACACGGAAATCATCGTCCATCTCCTCGCCACCTCCAAGACCAGCTCCCTCACCGAACGGATCACCGATGCCCTGCAACGGATCAAGGGTTCGTACTGCCTACTCTTTCTCACCGAAACCCGCATGGTTGCTGCACGGGATCCCCACGGCTTCCGCCCCCTCTGTCTGGGCCGTCTGGGGGACGCCTACGTGGTGGCGTCGGAGAGCTGCGCCCTCGACCTCATCGAGGCCACGTTCATCCGGGAGATCGAGCCGGGGGAGATCGTCGTCATCGACAAGAACGGCATGACATCCCACTTTCCCTTCAAGAAGGTGGCCCCATCGCCCTGTATCTTCGAATTCGTCTATTTCGCCCGCCCCGACTCCTGCATCTTCGGGAGGAACGTCTACCAGGTCCGCAAGGAACTGGGGCGGCAGCTGGCGAGGGAGCACAAGGTCGAGGCGGACATCGTCATCCCCGTCCCCGATTCCGGTGTTCCGGCGGCCCTGGGGTATGCCGAAGAGTCGGGGATCGGCTTCGAACTGGGGCTGATCCGCAACCACTACGTCGGTCGGACCTTCATCGAGCCCCAGCAGTCGATCAGGCACTTCGGCGTCAAGATCAAGCTGAACCCGGTGCGGGAGGTCCTGGAGGGGAAGCGTGTGGTTGTCATCGACGACTCCATCGTCCGCGGCACCACGTCCCGCAAGATCGTCAAGATGGTGCGCAACGCGGGGGCCAAGAGTGTGCACGTCCTCATCTCCTCCCCGCCGACGAGCTATCCCTGCTACTACGGAATCGACACTCCCACGCGCAAGGAGCTGATTTCCTCCTCCCACACCATCGAGGAAATCACCCGGTATATCACCGCCGATTCCCTCGGCTACCTCTCCCGGGAAGGACTCCTCAACGCCGTCGGGACAGGGAACAACAGTTACTGCCGGGCCTGCTTCACCGGCGACTACCCGGTCAGATTTCCCATGCGCGGCCCCGCGCCGCAGCTTGATTTATTCGAAAAGGAGTGACATGCAATGACTGACAGGGAGCGGCTGAAAAAAATCATTCTGGAGCTGTCCTACGAGAAACGGCGGGTTGTTCTCGCATCGGGACGGGAAAGCGACTTCTACTTTGACGGCAAGCAGACCACCCTCCATGCGGAAGGGGGTTTTCTGGTGGGCAAGCTCTTCTACGAAGCGATCAAGGACGTGACGGGGGTCCAGGGAGTGGGGGGCATCACCCTCGGAGCCGACCCCATCGCCACTGCCACCTCGATCGCCGCCTGTCTCGACGGAAAGCCCCTCCATGCCTTCATCATCCGCAAGGAGCCGAAGGGGCACGGCACCGGCCAGTGGCTGGAAGGGCGCAAGAATCTCCCCCGGGGGACAAAGGTCGTCATCGTCGAGGACGTGGTCACGACGGGAGGATCGTCGATGAAGGCTGTCCGGCGCGCCGAAGAGGAAGGGCTCGTGGTGCTCGGTATCGTCGCCCTGGTGGACCGGGAAGAAGGGGGACGGGAAAACATCGAGAACGAAGGGTTCTGGCTCCGCTCCATCTTCACCAAGTCGGAGCTGGTGGGTGGCTAAGCGGTTTCATGGGGGTTTCGATCGAGATGCCGGGCAAGGCGACGAGGTGACTCGTCGCCTTTGTTCGTTTCGGCGGATGTGTGGTCTGAGCGATGAAAGATATCCTGGAACAGTACGGAAAGCTCCTCCGTCAGGTTGATGCCTGGTTCGCCCGCTGCATGGAGAGATTCCCTTCCGAGATCGCCTGTGCCTCGGGCTGCTCGGAATGCTGCCGGGGGCTCTTCGACATCACCCTTCTCGACGCTGCATACCTGAAGAGCGGTTTCGAGCTGCTGTCGGCGGCGGCGAGACGGAGGGTTACGGAGAAGGCCCGGGTCCGGCTGGCCGGCCTGCAGCAGATCTGGCCCGATTTCGTCCCTCCCTATCTCCTCAATTGCCGGCCGGAAGAGGAATGGGAAGAGCTCATGCCCGATGACGACGAAACCCCCTGCGTCCTGCTCGGCAATGACGGACGCTGTCTCGTCTATGACCACCGCCCCATGACGTGCCGGTTGCACGGCCTCCCCCTCATCGACCTCTCCGGCGACGTGATGCACGATGAGTGGTGCACATTGAATTTCACCGGTACAGATCCGTTGGCCCTTGAGGAACTGCGTGGCGAATTCAGGACCCTGTTCAGGGAAGAACTTCTGCTTTTCCGTGAATGTGTCCGTACACTCTTTGGGCAGAGCTGCAACGAAATCGATACCTTCATTCCGACGGCACTCCTCATCGATTTCCGTAAATTCGACTGGCAAAGCTGGCGGGCCGAGCACCGGTCGCTCTTTGAAACAGAGAAGCCGGCGTGTGCTTCGGAGAGGGAAAATCTGGAGAAGGGGGAACGGGATTCAGGCGGGGAGAGGGGGATTGACGAAGCCCTGTGAGACAGTCGTTGAAGGAGAGGCAACGACGACCCTGCGTCCCTCCACCGTGAGGCGCCCTGCTGCAAAAAGCCTGACCGCCTCCGGGAAAATGCGGTGCTCTTCCACCTGGATGCGCTTGGACAGGGTTTCCTCGGTATCGCTGTCAAGGACCGGTACGGCTGCCTGGATGATGACGGGACCGGTGTCGGTGCCGACATCGACGAAATGGACGGTGCAGCCGGTGACCTTGACGCCGTAGTCGAGGGCCTGCTGTTGGGCATGAAGACCAGGAAAAGCGGGGAGCAGGGCCGGGTGGATGTTCATGATGGCATGGGGAAAGGCGTCGATGAGTACCGGCGTGATGATGCGCATGAACCCGGCCAGGACTACCAATTCCACGCCATACTCGCGTAATGCTTCCAGCAGTGCTGCATCATAGGCTGATCTTCCGGAGAAGAGCCGGTGGTCAAGATGCAGAGAGGGGATGCCGTGTTTCTTCGCCCGTTCCAAGGCGAAGGCGGTTCCATTGTTGGAAATCACACAGGCAATCTCGGCACCGAGTGTCCCATCCTCAATGCGGTCGATGATGGCCTGCAGGTTGGAGCCTGATCCCGAGACCAGTACGCCGATTTTTAGTGTGCCGCCCATGTCGATTTCCTGTCCTAGTCCAGTTCCACGCATTCCTTGCCGGGCTCGCATTTCACTACTTCGCCGATCACGTATGCCCGCTCGTTGAGCCCGGAAAGCCTGATGAGGATTTCCTCGGCTTCGTTCTCCGGGACGACCAGCACCATGCCGATGCCGCAGTTGAACGTCCTGAACAGCTCTTCTTCCACGACGTTTCCCCCCTGTTGAAGCACATGGAAAACGGCGGGAACTTCCCAGCTGTTCTTGTTGACCAAGGCCTTGCAGCCATGGGGGAGGATGCGCGGGACGTTTTCGAGCAGTCCGCCGCCGGTGATGTGGGCTATTCCGTTGATGGGGAAATCCCGGAGGAGGTTGAGAATTGATTTTGCGTAAATGCGTGTCGGTGTCAGGAGGACGTCCCCCACGCTCAGGTCGGAGCCGGGAAAGCGGTCCTGGAGCGACAGCCCCATTCTTTCGAAGACGATCTTGCGGGCCAGAGAATAGCCGTTGCTGTGCAGGCCGCTGGAAGCGAGGCCGATGAGCCTGTTCCCGACGGTGATGGACGAGCCGTCGATGATGTTGTCGCGGTCCACGACGCCGACCGCGAAGCCGGCGATGTCATATTCCCCCTCGGCATAAAAGCCGGGCATTTCGGCGGTCTCTCCGCCGATAAGGGCGCACCCCGCCTGGACGCACCCCTCGGATACACCCTTGATGATCTCGGCCCCCTTTGACGGGTCGAGCTTGCCGGTGGCTAGGTAGTCGAGGAAGAAGAGCGGCTCAGCTCCCTGGACAACGATGTCGTTGACGCACATGGCCACAAGGTCGATGCCGATAGTATCATGGCGGTCGGCCATGAACGCCAGCTTCAGCTTGGTGCCGACCCCGTCGGTTCCGGAAACGAGCACGGGGTGACGGTACTTGGAGGCGTTGAGGGAAAACAGTCCGCCGAAACCGCCGATATCGGCGATGACCTCGGGCCGGGTGGTTGCCTTGACCAACGGTTTTATCATCTTGACGAAAGAGTTGCCGGCGTCGATGTCCACACCGGCATCTTTGTAGGTAATAGTCGTGTCGCTCACATCTGCCTCCTGGTGAAATGCAAAATTTAACCCATCACGCCCCAAATGTCAACCCAAACCGGTCGGCCGCCGGAGCAGCGACACACGGTCGTCAAACCGTTCCCGCCCCGTGCCGACTGCCGGGCCGGGCGGTCAAAAAAACTAGTTTACAAGCAAAAACCAATTGCTTATGATGCCTCGGACGATGGGAAAAGCACCGATTGAAATCGTCATCTGTCCCATGACCGCCGCCGATCTGGACAAGGTTCTGGAGATCGAGTTCGCTTCCTTTCCCCGACCGTGGAACAGGGATCATTTCCTCGACGAACTGAAATCCCCCCATGCCTTTCCCCTGACGGCATTCGATCGTGACGGCACGGTAATCGGCTTCATCTGCCCCATGCAGATACTGGATGAAGGCCATATCCTCGATGTGGCGGTACACCCGGATTTCCGGGGGACGGGGGTGGGGAGGATGCTCGTGGAGAAGGTGCTCCGGGAGTGCCTGGAACGGGGAGCCGAGTTTGTTTCCCTGGAGGTGCGTCTTTCCAACCGGTCGGCCATTTCCCTCTATACGATGCTGGGATTCGTGGAGAGCGGGCGGCGACGGAACTACTACGAGAACGGCGAGGATGCTCTCCTCATGGAATATATCTTCAGCAACGGCAAGGATACAGGCGATGCAATGTAAGTCGATGGTCGTTTCCAATACGGAGGTGTCACCGGGATACTACCGCATGAGGCTCACGGCGCCGCAGGAATTCGCCCGGTCACGGCCCGGGCAGTTCGTCATGGTCAGGGTGAGGGATGCGGTGGACCCCCTGCTCAGACGTCCCTTCGGCATCTTCGATCTGGGGAGTTTCGAGACGGAGTATCCCGATGCGGGCTCCCAGACCTATTTTGACATCCTCTACCGGGTAGTGGGGCAGGGGACCGCCATGATGTCTTCCCTCCACCACGGCGATCGCCTTGATATCCTCGGCCCGCTGGGGACCGGCTTCGATCCCGGCGCGGCATCGACGGAGAAGATCCTGGTAGGAGGCGGGGTGGGTCTCGCCCCTCTCTACTATCTCGCCAAGGAACTGGTGCGGGAGGGACGGGTCCGGCTTTTCATCGGCGGGAAGACCAAGGAGGATATCCTCTGCGTCACCGAATTCGAGCGACTGGGAGTAGAGACCTATGTTGCCACCGACGACGGGACCCTTGGCGCGGCCGGGCTGGTGACGGAGGTGCTGGAACGCCACCTTCATGAGGACCCGGCCGGGAAAACGCTGTACGCCTGCGGACCGATGCCGATGCTCAAGGCGGTAGCCGAAATTGCCCGGCGGCGGGAACTCTCCTGCCAGGTTTCCCTCGAGGCCCACATGGCCTGCGGCATGGGTGCCTGCCTCGGCTGCGTGGTGGCGGGGCGCGATCACGGCGAGTTCACGCCGGATTACCGCTGTGTCTGCAAGGACGGACCTGTTTTTGATTTTCGTGAGCTGAGATGGGTCTGAAACCGGGGACCGGAAGGTCCTGCGTGAGCATAAGCTGTGCGTCAATGGATGGAGATATGATGACCAAACCTGATATGTCGGTGGAAATTGCCGGGATCAAGATGAGAAACCCGGTCATGACGGCCTCGGGGACCTTCGGGTACGGCGAAGAGTTTGCCGAGTACCTTGACCTGGAGAACATCGGAGCCATCATCACCAAGGGGCTCTCCCTGAAGCCCCGGGCCGGCAATCCCACCCCCCGCATCGTCGAGACCCGGGGAGGGATGCTGAACGCCATCGGACTGCAAAACGTAGGGATCGACGCGTTCGTTGACAAGAAAGTCCCCTTCTTCCGGACTATCGCGACCCCGGTGATTGCCAACTTCTTCGGCAACACCCCCGAAGAGTATGCCGAACTGGCGGAACGGCTCGACAGGATTCCGGAAGTTGCCGCGGTGGAAGTCAATATCTCCTGTCCCAATGTCAAGCACGGGGGGATCGTCTTCGGGACTGATCCCCGGTCAGCCGAGACAGTGGTGAAACTCGTGCGGGAGGCGACGGTCAAGCCGGTCATCGTCAAGCTCTCCCCCAATGTGACCGATGTGGTGGAAATGGCCCACGCCTGTGCAGGTGCCGATGCCGATGCCCTCTCCCTCATCAATACCCTGACCGGCATGGCCATCGACCTGGAAAGACGCCGGCCGGTGCTGGCGAATGTGACCGGCGGTCTGTCGGGGCCGGCAATCAAGCCGGTGGCGCTGCGAATGGTATGGCAGGTGGCACGGGCGGTACGGATTCCGATCATCGGTATCGGCGGCATCATGTCCGCCACCGACGCCCTGGAGTTCATGCTGGCAGGAGCTACCGCCGTGCAGGTGGGGACCGCAAGTTTCCTCGATCCCTCGGCAGCCCAGACCATCGTACGGGAGATGGAACTCTACCTCGCGGAAAAGGGGATTGCCAGCGTAAAGGAAATGATCGGCGCGCTGGAGGCTTGAGCGCCGGGCCGGAGGATGCGTACCGGAGGAAGGCGGGGAGAAACCCCGCCTTTTGACGTTCGGGCGGAACGGGACGAGGCAGATGGAAAAATGGCAACGGTCACTTGCGGCGGGGATCGGTTCTCCGGAGGAACTGGCGGAGCGGTTTGCCGTGGATCCGGCGGCACTCGGAGAGGTGGCGGCGCGCTACCCGATGCGGATCACCCCCCACTACCTGGAACTCATCCGGGAGCCGGGGGACCCGATCTGGCGCCAGAGTGTCCCTGACCCTCTGGAATTGGACGACGACCAACTGCCGGACCCTCTGGAAGAGGAAAGGCTCTCACCGGTTCCGGGCCTCATTCACCGGTACCCAGACCGGGTGGTCCTCCTCGTATCCTCGGTCTGCGCCGTCTACTGCCGTTTCTGCATGCGCAAGCGCGGTGTCGGCTGTGCGGCCGGGATCACACCGGCCGATCTCGACGATGCCTGTGCTTATATTGCCGCGACCCCGGCCATCCGCGACATCATACTTTCCGGAGGCGATCCCCTGCTTCTGCCGGATGATGCCCTGGCGACGATCCTCGACCGGCTGCGGCGCATTCCCCATGTGGAGATCATCCGCATCGGCAGCCGCGCCCCGGTGACTCTGCCGGAACGGATCACCTCCCGGCTCTGCCGGCTCCTGAAGCCGGTTCACCCCCTCTACCTCAATACCCATTTCAACCATCCCAGGGAGGTCACTACCGCATCCGCCCGTGCCTGCGCGCGGCTTGCCGATGCCGGCATCCCCCTCGGCAACCAGACTGTGCTGCTGCGCGGGGTGAACGATGCGCCGGGGGTCATGAAGGAGCTGATGCAGCGGCTTTTGGCCATCCGGGTGCGTCCGTACTATATCCACCAGATGGACCTGGTACGGGGGACCGGCCATTTCCGCACATCCCTCGCCGCCGGCATCGGGATCATGGAGCAACTGAGGGGCCATACTTCCGGGCTCGCCACACCCTACTACGTCGTCGACCTGCCGGGTGGGAAAGGGAAGGTGCCGATACTCCCGGAGTCCCTGCGGTGGGAAGAGAAGAGGCTCCTGGTACGGAACTACCGGGGGGAAGAGGTGGAGTATGGGGACGTGGACGAGTAAGGGCGAAGTCGCGATCCGTGAGCTTCTACAGGTCTTCCGGCGTGAACGCCACCACCTCGTCGATCGACGCGGCGTCGAGGAGGACCATAATAAGGCGGTCGACTCCGAGGGCGATGCCGGCCGAGGATGGCATCCGGGCCAGTTCGTCGAGGAATTTCTCCGGGAGGGGATAGGGTCGTCTGCCGAGTGATGCGCGTAGAGACGCCTCGTGGACGAACCTTGCCCGCTGCTCGGCCGGGTCGATCAGTTCGGAAAAGGCGTTGGCCAGTTCGATGCCGCCGATGTACAGCTCGAATCTTTCCGCCACCGTCGGATCGTCGTGCCGCAGCCGGGCGAGAGCCCCCCTGCAAGAGGGATAATCGTACAGGAAGGTCGGCCTTTCCATCCCGAGGCGGGGTTCGATCCTTTCCACCATGACCTCGTCAAAAAGGTCCCCTGCCACTGCTTCCTCCAACGCCATACCGCCATGCCGGGAAAAGGCCTCCCGTACGGTGAGCCGTTCCCACCCATGGCCGAGGTCGATGCCGTTTCCCCGGAACACGATTCTCTCTCCCGTGCCGGTGCTGTCCGCCAGCGACCGGACAAGGGCCTCGCACTCATCCATGAGCCCGAAGTAATCGGTGCCGGCACGGTACCATTCGAGCATGGTGAACTCGGGGAGGTGAAGCCGCCCCCGTTCCCCCTCCCGCCAGCAGTGACTAATCTGGAAGATGCGCTCACAGCCCGCGGCAAGCAGACGCTTCATGCAAATTTCGGGAGAAGTCTGGAGAAACGAGTCGCCGGACGGGATCGCATCGATGTGGGTTTCGGGTGCGGGGGCAGGAATGCGAAGGGGGGTCTCCACTTCCAGATACCCCCCCCTTGCGAAAAACTTCCGTACTTCATTGGTGATGCAGGCTCGGGCGGAAAGCGTCTCCGCCTTGCGCGCCAGGCCCCAGTTGTAGCTCATTGCTTCTCCTCACGGCGGCGGGGAGCCGCTGCGGCCAGGGGAGAGGTCATCCCTTGACCCGGGTGGAATATTCGCCGGTGCGGGTATCGATGGTGATAAGCTCCCCCACTTCGATGAAAGGCGGCACCCGGAGAACGTAGCCGGTCTCCACCGTGGCTGGCTTGGAATCGCTCCCGGACGTGTCCCCCTTTACCCACGGGTCGGTCGTCGTCACCCGCAGGTTGACGAAGTTCGGCACCTCCACCCCGATGGCCTTTTCCCTGAAGAGAAGGACGCTGACCGGCAGGTTATCGATCAGGTAGTTCCTGGCGTCCCCCAGTGCCTCTTCCCCCACGTGGACCTGATCATAGGTCTGGTTGTCCATGAAGCAGTAGTGGTCGTCCTCTTTATAGAGGAACTGCATCTTCCGCTCTTCCAGGTGGGCAGGTTCGAAAGTCTCGCCGGACCGGTACGTGCGGTCGAGGATTGATCCGTTGATCATGTTCCGCATCTTGGTGCGATAGAGGGCCTGACCTTTTCCCGGCTTGGCGAATTCGAAGGCGATGACGATATACGGGTCGCCATCCAGGGTAAGCTTCAGCCCCTTCTTCAGATCTGCTACTGTGTACATGTGAGTTTCCTTTGCATTTTTTATTCAGCCAATTAATGTAACCCATCAGAGACATTTTGTTAAGAAAAAAATGGAGGTCCCGCGGGACGATTTCACTGGCGGGTTGTTTTCTGCCGATGGTGCGTTCCTCACGGCTTTGGACCGCTAGAATTCTGTTGACAAGGTGAAATGAAGGCATATAGGATTACACAATTCTAAAACGCTGTTCGGGAGAGTCGGTGATGGAAAAGATTCTGGTCATTGATGACAGCAAAATCACCCAGATGCTGGTGGCTGAAATACTGGCGGGGAAATACGTGCTGGATTTCCAGTCCGACGCTGCATCGGGGATCGCCTCTGCCCAGAAAAACCTCCCCGATCTGATACTCCTGGATATCGCACTTCCCGACATGCTGGGGTATGAAGTCTGCCGCATTCTGAAAAAGGGGGACGAGACCAAGGGCATTCCGATAATTTTCATCACCTCGAAGGATTCGGAACTGGAGCGGGTGAAAGGTTTCGAAGCGGGGGCCGAAGATTATGTAGTCAAACCGTTCTATCTTGCGGAGCTCTTGGCGCGGGTCAAGGTTCATCTGGCTTTCCGCCGGGCGAAGCTGCAGGCGGTCGAGCTCGAACGGCTCACCATATTCAAGGAAATGGCGGTTGCTGTCAGTCACGAGATAAATAACCCCCTGACGACGGTGTATGCCTACCTCCACGTCTTGCAACGGGAAGTATCCATGGACAACGAGCAGGTACGGCAGAGTCTCGCCGGCTTGCAGGGTGAGCTCGGCAAGATTCGCCAGATTGTCGGGAAGCTGCGTCAGGCGTCAAATATTGCGGTAACCAGCTACAGCAGGGATGTCACGATGATAGACCTGCATAATATATGAGCTGCGCAATTCCCAGGCAACGTCTTCTTTGAGTGAAATCCTTTCTGGCCTTTTTCCCCTGCATCGGGGAAGCTTCCGGTTTCTCCGTGAGATACACAAAAATGCAGATCAAAGTCTGGTCCACCACCGATCGCCTCGCACCTTTGCCGGTTAAGCTTTTCATTGTTTTGATTTTCAGCATACTGGCTGCCGCAACCAGTATAACCCTCTTAGTGCGCGTCGTGCTGCCGCCGCAGCGAATGGCAATTGAGGCACCCGTCAACGGTTTTCTACTGGTTTTTGTCCTTTTCCCCTGTCTGTATGCCTGGGTCCTGAACCCCCTTCTCAGCGAGATAACAAGACATAAACTGACCGAGAAAAAGTTGCAGGAATCCGAACAGGAATGGGAGGACGTTTTCAATACCATTTCCGCTTCGATTACCCTCACTGATCGTGATTTTACCATCATAAAGGCCAATCGGGCGGCACAGCGTCTGCCTGGATTCACATTGCCGGAGGCAGCTGGTTTATAGTGCTATCAGTTGTATCACGGTGCCGATTCCCCTCGGGCAAACTGTGTCAGCCGCCAGGTCCTGTCAACCGGCCAGGAAGTGACGACGGAATTATGAGCCTCACCTCAACGCCTTTCTGGAAGCCAGAGCTTTCCCCAGATTCGATAGTTGTCATCGGGTCGTGGGATTGATCCATGTCGTGCAGCACATAACCACCCGTAAGAAGGCCGAAGAGCGGCTCATGACTTCGCTGCGGGAGAAAGAGTCCTTGGTCCAGGAGCTCCAGCACAGAGTCATGAACAATCTCCAGTTTGCCTCTTCGCTCCTGGCCCTCCAGACCCCCAATCTGCGTGATGAATGGGATCGTAAACTTGTGCGGGAGAGCCTGAACCGATTTACCACGATGGCGATAATCCATGAGGATTTGTACTATTCACCGGATCATTCAAGGATTGATTTTACCTCGTGCGTCAGAAATCTGGCGACCCACCTGATCGAATCCCGCAGCAGGAACTTGCCGGCAGTAGACCTCAGGATAACGGCTGGTGACATGCTGCTCGACATGGATATCGCAATTCCCTGCGGGCTCATTATGGCCGAACTGGTGGACATTGCATTACAGCATGCCTTCACGGGAGAGCACGCATCTCCCGGCGAGGTGTGCATTCAGGTGGAGGCAACACCAACCCGCCTCCATCTCTCGGTAAAGGATAACGGCAAGGGACTACCGGAAGGCTTCGAACTGACGAACGCCCCTTCCTTCGGATTCAGAATGATCCGCCTCCTCGCGGAACAACTGGATGCTGTAATCGAGGTTTCCAGTGGAGTGGGGACAGCGGTCACTATTTCCTGTCAGCGAGCAACAACAGGGAGAAGGCAAGAATGACGGCGAAAGAGCGGATACTTATTGTCGAGGATGAACGGGTCGTTGCCGAGCTCCTTAAAGAATTTCTCAAGAATTTCGGTTTCGAGATCTCCGCCGTGACGGGGGATGGCGAGGAGGCCGTCAGCCTTGCCATCGGTATCCGTCCCGACCTGGTCCTCATGGATATTAAGCTGCGGGGCGCAATGACCGGTGTGGATGCTGCCAGGCAGATCCAGGAAAGTCTCGATATCCCCGTAATCTACCTCACGGCATATTCGGATGACGAGACCCTGCAGCGGATCAAGGCCTCTGCTCCTTTCGGATATATCCAGAAACCATTCAAGGGAGGGGAGATCAGATCGGCAATTGATATCGCCCTCTACCGCTCACGGATGGAAAGGAAACTGAAGGAGAATGAGCGTTCCTATCGAATTCTCGCGGAGAATCTCCCCGGCATTGTCTACCGCTTCAATGTCTCGGGAGAGCAGAAATTGCGTTTTTTCAACTCGATGATCACCGATTTGACGGGGTACGGTGCCGATGAAATAGTGCCCGGTGAAAGCTGCCCCCTCGACTTCCTGATCCTGCCTCAGGACCTGCCGGCGGTATCCTCGGCCATTTCCGCCGCTGTGGCGGCAAATAAACCTTTCGAGGTGGAATACCGTATCCGGCACAAGGATGGCTCAATCCTTCATTTTCAGGAGCGGGGAAGGCCGATCTTCGGAAAAGATGGGGAACAGTGTCAGATCGATGGGGTGATTTTGAATATCACCGAGAGCAAACGGGTAGTGGAAGAGCTCGAGGCCGCTTACGACAAGTTGGCGGAACGGACTGCCTTCATCGAGTCCATTATGACCAACATCCAGAGCGGCATCATCGTCACCGACCTCGATCTCACGATTACCCTGGCCAATCCCTATGTGGCTGCTCTCTGTGAGGTGTCCCTCGAGGAAATCATCTCCTGCGATCTGCGCAAGATCTGTCCCGAACTCAGTCGGAGTATTGAAGATCATGTCACGAAGGGAGAGATGCTGCTGCACTTCATGGGCCACGAATTGACCGTGGGGTTTACCCGTTTTAACCTGAAGGATGGCGAGGGAGCGGTAGGTGGCCATATTTTCACGTTTAAGGATCTAAGCGAAATAGTCAAGATCCGTCATGAGATGCGGAAGCAGGAACGGCTGGCAACCATGGGAGAGGTGGTTGCCCGTGTGGCGCACGAAATGCGCAATCCCCTCTTTGCCATAACATCGGTTGCCCAGATACTGGGAATGGAAATCGACTTCACTTCCTCGCAGAAAGAGCTCATGGATGCCCTCATGACCGAGGCCAGGCGGATGAATCACCTGGTGGAAGACCTCCTCGATTGCTCCAAGGAGATCAGGCTTAAAATGAAGGATGTGAATGCCGCCGAGATTATCGGCAAGTGTATCGGCATTAGCAACCACTATAAGGTGGATAAAGGGGTACGAATCAGAAACCGTGCGGACCAGGCCGTAAAAATCGTGATAGCAGACCCGGACAGGATCGAGCAGGTCATTATCAACCTGCTGCAGAATGCAGTGGATGCCACCCCCTCCGGCGGAACAGTCGATATCCAGGTGGGGGAGGAAGAAGGAAAAGTCATCATCGAGATATCCGATACCGGCCAAGGGATTCCTGAGAATTCCTTCGAGAAGATATTCGAGGTTTTCTATACAACCAAGAGACATGGGACAGGGCTCGGACTGCACATCAGCAAGAAAATCGTTGACGCCCATGGCGGCACATTAACGGCCCGCAACAACGAGGATGGGGGGGCAACGTTCACCGTCATCCTCCCCGTCGAAACTCCCGGACTATGAAGACGCTGATCATTGACGATGAACCAGGCATACGGCTCGCCCTCGGGTATTTCATGCGCGGGCGGGGATATGACGTGCACGAAGCATCGACCGGGGTGGCCGGACTTGCCCTGGCCAAGGCCGAATTGCCCGATATGGTGTTTCTCGACAGCAAGCTCCCCGACATGGAGGGAGACGCCCTGCTTGAAACCCTTACGTCCCCGGAGGTCGGGGCGATTGTCGTCATTCTCACCGGGTATGTCGAGCTTGACAAGGCTGTCAAGGCGATGAAAAGTGGTGCCGAGTACTATTTTTCGAAACCGCTCGATCTGGAACACATTGAGGTCGTCCTCGAGAGGTGCGAGGAAAAGCTGAAGCTCCGGAACGAAATCGGCCGGTTCAGGAAATTCAGTGAGATAGATGATGACGCGGTTGCGATCATCGGCGAGTCACCTCCCATCATCAAAATCCAGCGGCTCATTTCCCTGCTGGCACAGAATCCAGCCACGCCGGTGCTGATCCTGGGAGAGTCAGGGTGCGGCAAGGAGATGGTGGCCAAGGCGATTCACGCCCGAAGCGGCTGCAAGGGGCCGATGGTGGAAATCAATTGTGCCACGCTTTCCGAGCATCTTCTGGAATCGGAGTTGTTCGGCCATGAAAAGGGTGCCTTTACCGATGCCAAGAAGGCGAAGCCGGGCCTCCTGGAACTGGCGGATGGGGGCACGGTTTTTCTCGACGAAATTGCCGAGATGCCGCTGTCTATTCAGGCAAAGCTCCTGAAAGTACTCGACTCGAAGACCTTCAGGAGGGTGGGGGGGATCTCCGATCTCAAAACGAGTACCCGGTTCATGGCTGCCACCAATAAGGACCTCTCCCGCTTGGTGGGCGAGGGTGTGTTCCGGGACGATCTCTTCTACCGGATCAATGTCTTGCCGATACACGTCCCCCCGTTACGGTCGAGGGGGAACGACATCATCCTGCTGGCAGATTATTTCACCCGGAAGCTTGGCGCCGACATGGGCAAAGCGGCTACAAAAATTTCTCCCGAGACGATGAGTATCCTGCAGCGCTATCAATGGCCGGGAAATGTACGGGAGCTGAAGAACGTCATCGAGCGGATGCTGATTCTTGCTTCTCTGAAGGAGATTCCGCCCGAATACCTTCCGACGGAAATACGTCAAGGCGCGGCGGTGCAGGTGAATATTCCTCTTTCTGCCGGGCTCATTCCCCTCTGGAGAATGGAAGAGGACTACATTGCCCGTGTAATTGAGGCAACGGGACATAACCATTCCCGTGCCGCCGCAATACTCGGCATAAGCCGTTCGACTCTCTTGGCCAAGCTGAAAAAAATGAAAGAGGGTGTATTGAAATAGGGCATGTAGTGAAACGATACACTTTTTCCCCCTCCCATGCTTCCCTCTCTGAAAACCCTTGCTGGCCCTGGCCTCTGTCGGCAACCGTCCGATGCTCCCCGCAAATCCTTCTTCCCTCACTATGATACAACTGTTCGATAATCGAACACTGTAGTTACTTCCTGTTGTCCTCAGTAATTGTAACATACCGATATTCATAATTAATTTGATTTCGGTCGCGGATATTTCCCGTGGCATGATGTGTGCTGTCTGAGAGTAACGCAAATGTTTCTTCATGGGAGGAATAATGGAGACGAAGAGGTTGAAGAAAATATTGATCGTGGATGATGAACCGTCAATTCTGCTGAGTCTTTCGTACGCCCTCAAGGTCGATGGGGTGGAGGTGATCACCTGCAACGAGATTGAGCAGGCAGAAGAAGCGCTGGAGAACAGCCGGTTCGATCTGGTAATTGCCGATATCAGGATGTCGGGAATCAGTGGCATTGAGGGTCTGGAACTGCTGAGCTACATCAAGCAGCGCTATACGACTGAGGTGATCATCATGACGGGTTACGGTTCCGATGAGGTCGAGGCCGAAGCCTATCGGCGCGGAGCCCTCTGTTATTTCAACAAGCCGATTGACATGGAGGAACTCTTTCATCACCTGGCTGCCATCGGCATCCCGGTGAAAAATCCTGTCGGCGTCAAATAAACATCACACATGATCAAAGCGAGGGAGACATGCTGAGAAAAATAATGGTAGTTGACGATTCTGCATTGATTCATCAGATGTACCGTCTGGTCATGGGTCGCTACAAGTGCGAGATTGTGGACGCGATGAACGGCCAGGAGGCGATGGACCTTTTGCCGGCGCATGAGGACGTGCAGTTGATCCTCCTGGACATCAACATGCCGGTGATGAACGGCGTGCAGTTCCTGGAGAAGGCCTCGACCCTGGGGATTCCCCGCAGGATACCGGTGATCGTGATCAGCACCGAGGGGAAAGAGGAGGACACCATCCGCGGCCTGAAGCTGGGGGCGCGGGGCTACCTGAAGAAGCCCTTCAATCCGGGGGACCTCCACGACCTCATCGAAAAGATCGTCCCGGCGCCGTGCGCCGCCTAGGGGAGTGACGAGGCTCAGATGACGAACACCATGGACATGTCGGTCCTGCTGGCGGAGTTTCTCGACGACGCGGCGGGTCACCTGGATGCGGCGGAGACCTCCCTCATGGAACTGGAGAAGGGTGCCGCCGGGGGAAACGCCGACGAAGGGTACCTCACGCTCCTCCTGGGCAATCTCCACACCCTGAAGGGGAACTCGGGGATGATGGGGTTCACCCCTGTCCAGCAGTACGTGCACCGGCTGGAGTCGGTGGTGAAGCTGGTGGCGGAGGAGACGGTCCCGCTCGGGGAAAACGTCTTCGAGGTGCTGTACGGCGGGGTGAGCGCCCTGCGGGAAGGGTTGGGGCGACTGGCGGCGGAGCCCGATGCGGGGCTGGATTTCAGCGACGAGTTGACGCTTCTGGAATGCCTCATGTCCGGAGTGGGCGAGGGTTCAGGGGGCGGTGAAGAGCTTCCCCTGGGACCGCTGCGGGAGAAGCGGGACGAGCTGGCGTATCTCACCCAGAAATCGAACACCCTGAAGGTCAACTTCGAGAAGCTGGACGACCTGCTGAACCTGGTGGGGGAGCTGGTGATCCACCGGACGGCGCTGGTGGAGCTGGAGGCGCGGCTGCGGGAGAAGGTGACGGACCGCGGGATCCTGGAGGCCTTCGCCGAGGCGAGCCAGCTGATCGGCAAGAGCGCGGGGGAGCTGCGGGAATCCATCATGAAGGTGCGGATGCTGCCGATCAGGGTGGTATTCCAGCGGTTCAACCGGCTGGTGCGGGACCTGTCGCGGCGCCATGGCAAAGAGATCGCACTGGAGTTCGCGGGTGAAGAGACCGAGCTGGACAAGACGGTGATCGACGAGATCGGGGAGCCGCTGGTGCACCTGATCCGCAACGCCGTCGACCATGGCATCGAGAGCCCCGGCGAGCGTCGGCGTTGCGGCAAGAATGCAGCGGGGCGAATCGTGCTGCGGGCGTGCCACGAGAGCAACCACATCGTAGTGACGGTGGAGGACGACGGCCGGGGGATGTCGGCCGAGAGGATACGGGAAGCGGCGGTGACCAAAGGGGTGCTGTCGGGGGAGGATGCGCGGGGTCTGAGCGACCAGGAGGCGTTGCATCTGGTCTTTCAGCCGGGGTTTTCCACGGCGAAGGAAGTGACCGAGACGTCGGGGCGGGGGATCGGCCTGGACGTGGTGAAGAAAACGGTGGGCTCCTTCGGCGGCCTGATCGACATCGCCAGCGTGCCGGGAGCGGGGACGCGGTTCACCATCAAGCTGCCGCTCACGCTGGCGATCATCCAGGCGCTGATGGTGGAGGCGGGGGGAGAGAGCTTCGCCATTCCGCTGACCGGGGTCGTGGAGAGCATCAAGGTGGGGCGCGACGAGATCCACGAGGTGGGGAGCGGTGAGATGATCCGGCTGCGGGAGCGGCTGGTGCCGGTGTGCCGGCTGGAGCGGTACTTTCGCCTGGGAGAGGGGCGCGGCAAGGAGACGGAATACCTCGTGGTGGTGGGGAGCGGGGAGAAACAGGCGGGCGTGGTGGTGGACCGGCTGGTGGGCCAGCAGGAGGTGGTGATCAAGGCGCTGGACGACTACCTGGGGGATCTGCCGGGGATCGCCGGGGGGACCGTGCTCGGCAACGGCCGCATCTCCCTCATCCTGGACATCGCCGCGCTCATCGGCAGGGTCTGAGCCGGGGTGCCCGGGTAGGTGCCCGAACATATTCGAGAATCAGTACAGGCCGTATCGGCAGAGGAGGAGAACATGAGCGGAAGCGGCAGTGTGCAGCTCCCCGAATCGGGGCTGGCGGAGGATATCCTGGCCCGGTTCATGGACAATGCCCAGCGAGAGTTGACCAGCGCTGCGGAACAGACAGCGCGCAACGAGTCACAGGAACAGTATCACCTGGTCACCTTCCGGCTGGGGAGGGAAGAGTACGGGGTCGAGATCGGCCGGGTCCAGGAGATCATCCGGGCCATCGACATCACGCCGGTGCCGGGGGCGCCGAGCCATGTGTGCGGCGTGATCAACCTGCGGGGGAAGATCATCCCGGTGGTGGACCTGCGCAGGAGGTTCGGGCTTGCGGCCGGCGAGGAGAGCGAAGCCCGGCGGACCGTCGTTGTCGAGCTGGGCGAGAAGCGGATCGGCATGCTGGTGGACAGTGTGTCCCAGGTGATCAAGGTACCGGCAGGGGTGGTGGAGGAGCTGCCGGAAGAGGCGACCACCGTTGACGACAGCTACATCAGGGGGGTGGGGAAGCTGTACGACCGGCTCGTCATCATCCTTGATCTGCACCGGTCGATCCTGTGGTCATAGGGTTTGTATCTGCCGTTGGAATTTAAGGAAATCAAGGGGGTTTACATATGAAAAAGAGAACTTTCTTCAAGGGGCTCCAGGGTAAATTGCTCATGTACTTTCTCCTCATGTCGCTGGTGCCTCTTGCGGCTGTGGCGACCATTGCCTACCAGAAGGCGAAAAACAGTCTCCAATTCGTAGCGACTGACATGCTCGGCGATGCTGCTCAGAAGATGATGACCAAGGTGGATGTTATTGTCGGAGATCGATACAATGACATCAGAATCTGGGCAGAACTTCCGGAAATAAGGGGGGCGTTCAAGAGTGGCAATTTCACGGACGCGTCGAGATTTCTCCAGTTTCTGCAATCCAAATACCAGATATACCGGACGATCATCTTGTTTGACAAACAGGGCAATGCCGTGGCCGTGAGCGATCCTGCCATCCTCAGCAATCCGCACTTCCAGAAGAACCAGGCGGACAAGGAGTGGTTCCGGACGGTTATGGCCGGAAATGTTTCCGTGCAGGACGTTTATTATTCAGCGAGCGCCAATGAGAATTCAATCGGGTTCGATGCCCCGGTAAAGGACGAGGCCGGTCGTGTCATTGGCGCAATTGCTGGCAGGATGTCGTGGGGGATGGTCGAGACTATGATTGTGGAAGAAGGAAAATCCGGCGAAGCCGGCTATACCTACTTGGTAAACAGAGAGGGAGTCGTAATCGCTCATCCCAAGAAGGAAAAGGTCCTCAAGGAGAACTTTGCTAAGGACCCCAATCCCCATTTTGCCCAGATCGTAGGCAAAATGATCAAAGGGGAACAGGGAGTTGGGTCATATACCTATGAAGGTGTCGAGAAGCTGGTCGCCTATGTGCCATCGAAAGGATACGGCGATTTCAAAGGTATGGGGTGGAGTTGTGCGACGGTCGAGCCGGAACAGGACGTCTTTGCTCCAGTCCACAGCCTGAGAAATATCGTACTTGTCATAGTTGCCTGTGCGGTGCTGGTGGTAGCGGTTCTCGCCATCATCATCGCCCGCTCCATTGCTAATCCGATGATTAGGGGGGTCGCCTTCGCTCAGGCGGTGGCGGCGGGCGATCTGACCCAGACCCTGGAGGTGAAGACAGAGGACGAGGTGGGAGATCTGGCTGGTGCCCTGAACACAATGGTCGGCGGACTCCGGGAAATGGTGGGGCGTATCCGTGACACCTCGGGTCAGGTGGCGTCGGCGGCGGGTGAGATCTCGGCGGGGACGGCGCAGCTGACGCGGGCGGCGCACGGACAGGCCTCGGCCTCGGAGGAGACCTCCAGCACCATGGTGCAGATGGCGGCCTCGATCCAGACGGTGGCGGGGAACGCGGAGAGCCTGGCCACGAATGCCGACGAGGTTTCCGCTTCGATCCAGGAGCTGGGAGCCTCCAGTGAGCAAGTGGCCAGGAGCTCTGAGGTAATGACCGCTTCGGTAACCGAAACATCGGCGACCATCGAACAGATGGCCGTCTCCATCGAGAAGGTGGCCAGAAACACTGAGGAGCTGGCCTCGTCGGTGACGGAGACCTCCAGCACGGTGGAGCAGATGACGGTCTCCATCGAGCAGGTGGCGGGAAGCAGCCAGGAGCTGCAGCAGGTGGCGGGAGAGACGGCGGCGATCGTGGAAGAGATGGCGGTGTCGATCCGGCAGGTGGCGAAGAACGTGGCGGACGCGGACACGGTGGCAAAGACGGCGGCCCATGAAGGGTATGCCGGGCAGCGTGCGGTTCAGGAGGCGCTGGCGGCTATGCAGCGGGTGGCGGAGGTGATCGGGAAGACGGCGGCCTCCATCGACAACCTGGGGAAACGCTCGGAGGAGATCGGGAACATCGTGAAGGTCATCAACGAGATCGCGGACCAGACGAACCTGCTGGCGCTCAATGCGGCCATCGAGGCGGCGCGTGCGGGGGATGCGGGGCGCGGTTTCGCGGTGGTGGCGGAAGAGGTGCGAAAGCTGGCTGAGCGCAGTGTTGCGGCGACCAAAGAGATCGGCCAGGTGATCAAGCAGGTGCAGGCGGACACGGGGGACTCGGTGAAGTACGGGGAGCTCGCCTCGCAGGAGGCGAAGTCGTCCATGGATCTTTCCGCCACAGCTGGTAACGCCCTCACCAACATCGTGAAGAGCATCGAGCAGACGAGCAACCTGATGAGCGAGGTGGCGGCGATGACCGGTGAACAGGCGAACGCCTCGGTGCAGGTGCAGAAGGCGGTGGAGAAGATGACGCAGACCACTGCGCAGGTGGCGAACGCAGCGCGGGAGCAGGCCCTGGGAGGCCGTCAGATCCGGATCGCTGTGGAGCGGATGAACGGCATCACCCAGGAAGTAACTATCGCAGCGCGGGAGCAGGCCCTTGGGAGCCGCCAGATCCGGATCGCGGTGGAGAACATGAACGATGTTACGGGGCAGGTAAGCATTGCCACGCGTGAGCAGTCGCTGTCGGCGAAACAGATCGTGGCGGCGGTGGAGCAGATGAACTACATGACGCAGGCGGTGGCGAGCGCCACGGGAGAGCAGAAGCGGGGGGGTGACATGGTGGTGAAGGCGGTGGAGAACATCAGCGACCTCACCCGTGAGAACCTCTCGTCGGTGGAGCAGCTGTCGCGCTCTGCGGAGGGGCTCTCCAAACAGGCGATGGAACTGGAAGCGATGGTGGTACAGTTCAGGGTGAACAGCTGAATCATAGTCAGAGGTGGAATTGTCTCGTATAATTAACAAGCTCGGGTCACTTCCCTTGATAAAGGGATTCGCGAGTTATTACATTGAGGTAAGGAGGCAGGCATGTCCGATGCAAGTGAACTCAACAAGGCAATCAAGGCCCATTCGATGTGGAAAGTACGTTTGAAAGATGCAATCGAGACAGGCAAAAGCGAATTTACGCCGGCTCAAGCAAGTGCCCATCACCTGTGTGACTTCGGGAAATGGCTGGCTACGCTTCCCGCAGCAGACAAGGCTCTTGATGAATACAAGCAAATTGTGCCACTTCATGAGAAATTTCATGCCGAGGCAGCCAAAATATTGCACCTGGGCCTCGATGGACAACGAGACAAGGCGCATGATGCTTTGACCAATATACGAAGTGAATTCACCTACACATCGGCGCAACTCATCAATACAATATCCTCGTGGAAGCGGAAAATATCGTGATCAGCGAGCAGTCGCAGGAAGATCCCAGCTCCGCGGAAGAGGCGTCTTTCTTCGACGAAGGACTCTCCAGTCAGGCGCTGGAGTTGGAGAGGATGGTTGACTGGGTATAGATAGGCCGGGACACCTGTTTTCGGCCTCCTGTAAAGAATCCGTAAACTTTTTACCGGTGCCTGGCTTTCCAGGTTCGGTGTTGCCAACGGGTTCCGTGGAAGGAAGTTCACGACAAGATGAAAGATCGGATCTTTAACGTAATCGCCCAGTTCATCTATGAGCGGAGCAGGCTCAGCTTTTCCGGGCATAAAAAGACGGTGCTCCGGCATTGCCTGGAGGACCGGATGAAGCAGGTGGCAGTTTCCGACCTTCAGGACTACTGGGATCTCGTGCGGACCAGCCCGCAGGAGGTGGCGGCGCTGTTCGACCTGATAACGACCAACGAGACGGTTTTTTTCAGAAACAAAAAGCAATTCGAGTATTTGATGGATAAAATCATTCCGGGGATCGAAGCGGCGAGAGGGCAGGAGGTCATCCGGTCATGGGGGGGAGAAAAGGACGTGCCCTCCCAGTACTTCATGAAACTTCGTCTGCTCTGTGCCGGCTGTTCCACGGGCGAGGAACCATATTCACTGGCAATGGCCCTGCTTGAATCCCTGCGGTTTCCGAAGGCCTGGGACGTTGAAATTCTGGCGGGGGACCTGAGCGATAGATGTATCGCCAAGGCCTCGGGGGGATACTACGAAAATGACCGTCTCAAAGGGGTGCCCAGGGAGTACCTTGAAAAGTACATGGAGAGAACCGCCGATGGAGCGGTTGTCCGGGACGAAGTCAAGAGGCTCATCAGGTTCTGTCATCTGAATCTTGGCGCCGTTATTGACGGAGGAGCCTTTCCGGGTGTCGCTCCCGGTTTTGCCGGTTTCGACATCATCTTCTGCCGCAACGTCATGATCTATTTTTCTCCGGAATCGCAACAGAAATTGGTGGACGCTCTTTCCCGATCTCTCGCGCCTGGCGGCTATTTCTTCACCGGCGACGCCGAGCCGCTTCATCTGTACAGTCATGAACTGGAGACGGTCCGTGATGCGGGATGTCTCATCTACAGGAAATCGGAGACCGCAAAGGATGCCAAATCCGTGTGACAGCGTCGGCAATTACGGACAGGCGCTCCCGGGGAAGTCGGTCGGCGAGCTTCTTCTCCTGATTGGTGACGAAGAACGAGGATGCAAGCTCGAGGCCATGACGAAGGTTTTGGCAATGGGTCTTGATCTCGTGTATCCGGACATCGAGAAGGCGATCCGCGACGATGATGATGCCGATGCACGGAATGGCGCCATGGAAGTGCTGGTGAAATTCGGCGCCAGGTCGGTTCCGCGTCTGATTCGGCTTCTCGCGGACAAAAACGGGGAGGTGAGAAATTTTGCCGCCGTTATGCTTGGAGACATCGGCAGCAGGGAAGCTGTCGTACCCCTGATCAACGCTTTGCGGGATATGGATGAAAACGTCCGTCACGGAGCAGCTGAGGCGCTGGGAAGGATCGGTGACCGGGCCGCACTGGTGCCGATCCTTGAGTTGCTCAGAGAGGACTTCTGGCAACAATTTCCCGCCGTTGTTGCCCTCGGTGAGATGAGGGACAATCGGGCGGTCCCGTATCTCCTGCAGTTGCTCTCCCATGAAATGCTGAGGGAACCGGTTATCGAGGCGTTGGGGAAAATCGGCGACCCCCGGGCGCTCAACCCCCTCGTCGACATTATCGGCGACCCGTCGGCGGAGCACTGCGCGCTGGCCGCCAGCGCGCTCGTTGCGATTCATACGGCACTGAGTGAGGAATATCGGTACAGGAACAGGCTGGCCGAGTACGATGAGTGCACCCCCATAGCGCACACCATCAGCCGGCAGGGAGTCCAGAATCTTACCCAGCTCCTCCGGATGGAAGGAAACCCGGCCACCGTCGGATCGGCAGTATCACTCCTCGGTTGGCGGGGAGACGCCTCGGTGATTCCCGAATTCATTTCTCTTCTGGATCGGGATGAGTACGTGGATGTCGTGGAAAGCGCCATCCTCTCCATCGGAAAACCTGTCATACCGCTGCTGCGGGAAGCCCTTTCCCATCATGCGGAAAATGTCAGGATTGTCGCACTGCGTACCCTGCGCTGGCTGGGAGGAATTGACGATCCTGCGGACCTTCTTCCCCTGCTGGGTGAGACCGCGGAAACGGTGCGGCTGGAGACTCTCGAAGCGCTGAAAGGAACGACCAGTGCCGGTCTGCTTCCGGTCCTCCGAGAGATGCTGGAATCGGGTACGGACACGGTACGAGCCCGGGTGTCGGAGGTGCTGACCCACTATCCCCTCGACCGGATTCGACCGATACTCGAATGTCTGATGGTGGATTCAGCCCCGGAACTGCGCAAATACGGAGCAATGATCATTGGCAGGATGGAGGAAGGTTCTGCCGTATTGCTGGAGCCGCTTCTCAGGGATGCGTCGGACATCGTGCGACGGGAAGCCGTCATCGCCGCCGGCCACCGGAAATTTCGAGATGCTTTGCCCTTGATCCGTGAAGCCCTGACCGATGGAGCAATCGACGTCAGGGAGGCCGCGGTCCATGCCCTTGCGGAGTTCGGGGACCCCGCCCTTCTGCAGGACATCATGGGGTGCCTCGGCAGGGATTCGGAGCGTCTCGATTACGCGGTCGTCAAGGGAGTGGGGGAACTCGGGTGCGGCGAAGCGGGGCCGCTCCTGGTTGACTACCTGGAGCGGGGAGGGATTCCCCGGCTGCTGGAATTTGCAGTACTCGAAACGCTCGGCAGGCTGCCGCTCGAAGCCCGCGGGGATCTGCAAGTCCTCCTCGGGTATGTGCATCATGCCGATCCCGACATCAGGCGTCTGGCGGTATCGACGCTGGTAAGGATTGCCGATATCGATGCGCTTCCGCATGTGCACTCTGCCTGTGATGACCCTTGCTGGAGCGTCAGGGTCGATGCCGTGCATGCCCTGGGGAGAATCGGCGGGGACCGGGTCCTCCCAGCGCTCCTGAAGGCCCTCGGCGACCAGGACGCGATGGTCAGGAAAAACGCCTTGATGGTACTCGGCGATATGCGTAACGTCCGGGGAATTCCCGCTCTTGTCAGTCAACTGACGGATGTGGAGATGAGCAGGCATGCCTTCGAGGCCTTGCTGAAATACGGCCGCACGGGGCTTCCCTGGCTGCACCGGGTTCTGAGGGGGGATTACGCCGTTGACGTAAAGGAGCGCGTTATCGACCTCGTGGGGAAGATCGGTGACAGAAAAAGTGTTGAACCTTTGCTTGAAATGCTGGATGATGCAAACCCGTCCATCAGAATGGCTGCCATCGATTCCCTGGTGTTCTGTATTGACAGTGTCCCGCTGAAGAAATTGGTGCAGACCGGCAGGTACGACGCAGACGCGGAGGTCAGAAGCAAGGCGGAACTAGCTTTGAAGACATTGACCATGGAGAAGTTTTATTGATGGAGATGGCGGCAAAGCTGACGATGAAACCGGAAGACTTCAGGCTCATCCGGGAATTTGTTGCGGAAACGTTCGGGCTCATGCTGGATGACGGGAAGGAGGCATACCTTGCCGCGAAACTCCTCCCCAGGATCGAGGCGCTGAAACTCTCGTCCTTCGCGGAATACTACTCCTATCTCAAGTTCTCCCCCGGGAGCGCCAACGAGCAGCTCAAGTTCATTTCCCTCATAACGAACAACGAGACCTATTTTTTTCGGGAAGAGGCACAATTAAAGGCCTTTGCCGAATCGATTCTCCCCCTTCTGAAAGAGCACAAGCTCAAAAAGGGCGAGCGCCGGATACGGATCGTTTCGGCGGGCTGCTCCACGGGGGAAGAAGTCTATACACTCGCCATGCTCCTCATCGAAGCTGGCTGTTTCCTCTGGGACTGGGACGTCAAGATTACCGGTGTGGATGTCGATCCGGCAACCATCTCCAGGGCAGTTGCCGGCATCTATTCGGGGAGGGCCTTCCAGGCAACCTCCCCCTTTTACCGGGAGCGTTACTTTACGCCATGTGATCAGGGGCTGCAGGTCAGGGAAATCCTCCGCAAGGTGACCGGGTTCATGCAGGGCAATCTCATCGGTTTTGACCGGATGTTTCCACCGGGGACAATCGATATCATCTTCTGCAGAAACGTGCTGATATATTTCAACGATGATACAATAAGAAGAATCGTGGATGATTTCGCGAAAGTCCTTGCCGGGGAAAGTTTCCTGTTTCTCGGCCATTCCGAGTCCCTGGCCAGCATTGCCGGCCAGTACCTCCCCATGAGGTTCCCCGGCGCCATAGTGTACCGGCTGAAAGCAAACGACGGTTATCTATCATGACACTGAACCAGCAACAGATACGAGTTCTCGTGGTTGACGATTCGGCATTTATCCGCAGGGCGGTGATCAGGATGTTCGATGGCCACCCGGTCATCCGGATCATCGACGTGGCCGCAGATGGGGCCATGGCGATAGATTTAATCAAGAAACTGCGGCCGGATGTGGTAACCCTCGATGTCAAAATGCCTGTGCTGGACGGCCTCGCTGCCCTTGCGAGGATCATGAAGGAATGCCCCACCCCGGTAATCATGCTCAGTTCCCTTACCGAGAAGGGTGGCGAGAACACTCTCAAGGCCCTGGAACTGGGCGCGGTCGATTTTATCGACAAGACGGCGGCCGGTGGTCCCATGGACATATCGGGTCTGGCCCGGGAACTGACGGCGAAAATCCTTGTCGCGGCCCGTGTCGACGTGCTCAAGCTGCGGCAGGAGGAGGCGAAGCCGGTTGCCGGTGAGATGCCGCAGGTGCACGCCGCCAAAGGTACCGAAATAGTCCTGATCGGCACATCTACCGGCGGTCCTCCGGCACTTCAAACGGTCCTCGGTAAAATTCCCGCCACCTTTCCCTGCCCGATTCTCATCGTGCAACACATGCCGGTGGGATTCACCGCGTCACTGGCCGAGCGGCTCAACCGGCTCTGCGCCATAACGGTCAAGGAGGGAGTGGACGGTGAAGTGGTGCAGGCCGGCTGCGCCTATCTGGCGCCCGGCGGCACCCATATGAAACTGAAACGGAACTGCGGTAGGATGCAGATATGGCTGGATACGCTGCCGGCGGATGCCTTGCACCGGCCATCGGTCGATGTCCTGTTCGAATCGGCCGCACAAGTCTGCGGAGCAGCCACCGTTGCCGTTGTGCTCACCGGCATGGGGAAAGACGGTGCGGAAGGTGCGCAGGCACTGAAAAGACTCGGCGCCAGGGTCGTGGTTGAAGCCGAGCAGACGTCCATCGTCTTCGGCATGCCCAAGGCGGTCATGACTGCCGTCGCCGTCGATGGGGAAATCCCTCTCCATAACATGGCGGAAGCCATCGTGAACATGATCTGACGACCAGGCGAGCGGCATTCTTCCCGACGCGGCTGGCGGGTCGGGACAGACGCTGGCGCAGGGGGCGTATTCATGGTGCAGACGGAATGATAGAATTGATACCGCGAGAGAAACTGCTCTTTGGCGGGGTTATTTGACGCGATAGGTAATCCTGCCCCTGGTAAGATCGTAGGGGGAGAGCTCGACGGTTACCTTGTCGCCGGGAAGTATCTTGATGAAGTATTTTCTCATCTTCCCGGAAATGTGTGCCAACACGATATGGTCGTTGTCCAGCTTGACCCTGAACATTGCATTGGGGAGTGGCTCAACGACTGTTCCTTCAACCTCGATTGCTTCTTCCTTGCTCATTGTGGTGCTCCTTGCAGAATGGGTATCCGGTCGATTCCAACCAAACTGCATTAGTTTACAAACATTCTAACAAAAATGCAAGCCGGTTTTCGCGGCCTTTACACGCCACCGTTGCCGGCCCACGCCTATTTCAGGGGTGGTCCATGTCGTGAGCCGAGCCGGGACCTGCACGTATTGTCGTTACAGTCGGTGTGTGACGCCATTGCCGCCAGTGGCTAAGACCGCTTCTCCGCGGTCGCCGCTTGCCTCGACGGGTTTTCCTCTGATCGAGAAAAGCCTTTACAAAACGGGGCCAAGCATATTAACATGCCCATATCATTGAGGATAGCCGTACCCATGGGAATGCTGATCAAAGAAACCAACCTTGCGAATGGCCTGAATATCCAGATTTTCAACCTGACTCGCCGCTACTACGGTGATTACCACAGGGTCGTCCTGGAAGTCTGCTGCCAGATGGAAGTCATCCCGGAACAGATGCCTGAAACCGTGGAGTTTGTCGAGGTACGCTCGCTTCTCGGCGAGAAGGTCGTGCACCGTCGCACCTTGGAGCGGATGGGGGTCCCGACGGCTGCCGTTGACAGTGCGATCGATGAACTCATCGCCCAATTTACCGAACACTCACTCGCCTACTTGGCATCATCATCCTATCCCCGCAAGCTGATCCTGACCGAACTGCGGCGGGTCAGGCGGAAGCCGGCGATGAAGCTGTCGGCGCAGGACTGACCGTCTATGCACACGAGGCAGGTCAGCATCGAAAAAATGGTGTATGGCGGCGCCGGTTTCGGCCGTCTCGACGGCAAGGCCTGTTTTGTCCCTTTTACCGCGCCGGGTGACGAGGTGGCTATTGTCGTTACCCGGGAAAAGCGCTCCTACCTCGAAGGGGAGGTGCAGGAACTGCTGACGGCTTCTCCACTGCGGGCACAGCCGCCATGCCCCATTTTCGGCAGTTGCGGGGGATGCAACTGGCAACACCTTCCCTATGGAGAACAGCTGGTCCAGAAGCAGGAAATTTTTTCGGAATTTCTGTTCCGCGCAGGCCGCGTCGGGAA
>Ga0335082_10000510_pt1 | contig 40372 bp, 24 predicted proteins | sample Lox_Sample_41_FD_206718 | JGI IMG/M metagenome (GOLD analysis project Ga0335082, IMG submission 206718) | Soil microbial communities from Loxahatchee National Wildlife Refuge, Florida, United States - Lox_Sample_4.1 | ecosystem: Environmental > Terrestrial > Soil > Wetlands | place: USA...
TCGGCGTTGAAGCGCTAATCTTGACCGGTCCGGACGAGGGTGTTAGCTTCGGTTTCACACGTGAACGTCCAAGGGGCACCAGTCTGAGTCGCACAGGGAAGCGGCATCCGGTTGACCTTCTCCCGGTCGGTCGTAATCCATCGGGCCCAGATCTGGCCGATCCTGGACGTCGGGAGTTTCTGGTCCAGTGCTGCCAGGGAGCTTCGGCGGCACTGCTCCCTGGAGCATTGCGTGGTCTCGCTTTCCCCTTCACCTACGCTGGCGATTCTCGGAAGCTGAACTCGCCCGCCGAATTTTATCTGCATCCTCACTATCGTGGAAAGCTGCCCATTGAAGCCACGCTGCTCAAGACGCGACCAGGGCTAGACGACTTCATCACTGAGAAATATCACGGCCAGATTGCGGCCATGCTCGCGGATTGGAGCAGCGACATTTTGCGATCTTCCCAAGACACGCGGGCCCTGGAGAGAATTCTCACTTCTAATTTTGTGGGTGCTTCATTCCAGCCGGTGGGGTCTCGGCGGGTGCGCTCCGGGCCTGCAGTTGAAGTGCGCCAGAACAAATTTCCGGGCGATCCTGTTCTCGGGCGGGACGCCTTTCTACGCGACCTGCGCAGTGCGATGGGCTCCTTTTCCAAAGTCATGACTGCTGAATTTCAGGTGACCAGCATTGAGGCGGTATCCCCGTCTTCTTCGCCGACCCCTGTCCTCAACCACCTCCGCACTGGTGTGCGATATGAACTGGTCGGCTCAGGCAAAGATGTCTACCGCGAACAGCGCGTGGGACAGTGGGAACTCGAATGGGAAGCGTCGGCGGAGGGAGAATATCGCCTGCGCAGTTGGCGGCTGCTCGGCGAGTGCCAGAGCCGAGCTGTTGCTCCGGTGTTTGCCGACATCACGGCACAGGCTTTCGCCGCCAATTCGTCCTACACGTCCCAGTTGCTCCGGGGAGCCGACTACTGGCGAACCGTTCTCGATGTCGCATGCGGCATTGACATCTACGGACACAACGGAGTCTCAGTCGGCGATATTGACGACGATGGATTTGACGATCTCTATGTTTGTCAGCCGGCGGGGCTTCCCAACCGGCTCTATCGCAACCGGGGCGACGGCACGTTTGAGGACATCACGGAGTCCGCCGGCGTAGGGGTACTTGAAAATACCGCGTGCGCGCTCTTCGCCGACTTCGACAATGACGGCCGCCAGGACTTGATCGTGGTGCGCACCGATGGGCCAAGGTTATTTGTGAATCAGGGTGGCGGCAAGTTTCGCCAAAGGCCCGACGCGTTCCGCTTTGCCCAGGCCCCGCAGGGGACCTTCACCGGCGCGGCCGTAGCCGACTATGACCGCGACGGCTGGCTGGACATTTATTTCTGTCTTTATCTTTATTATCAGGGTACGGACCAGTACAAGTATCCCTCTCCTTATTACGACGCGGAAAACGGCCCGCCCAACTTCCTGATGCGGAACCAGCGGGACGGAACGTTTCGCGATGTGACCGCGGAAACCGGCCTCGACAAGAACAATACGCGCTACAGTTTTTGTTGTGGCTGGAGTGATTACAACCGCGACGGATGGCCTGATCTTTATGTGGTAAACGATTTCGGGCGGAAGAATCTCTATCGCAACAATGGCGACGGGACTTTTACCGACGTTGCCCCGCAAGCGGGCGTGGAAGACGTCGGCGCCGGGATGGGCGTTTGCTGGTTCGATTATGACAATGACGGGGTCGAGGACCTCTACGTTGCTGACATGTGGTCCGCGGCCGGCACCCGCATCTCGACCCAGGAAGTGTTTCAGAAGGATGCGCCCGAAAAAGTGCGCGCTCTCTACCGCAAGCATGCCCGGGGGAACTCTTTGTTTCGGGCGAGCGGCGACGGTTTTCAGGATACAGGCGCGTCCGCCGGAATCGAAATGGGGCGCTGGTCATGGTCATGCGACGCCTGGGATTTTGACCATGACGGCTGTTCTGATCTTTACATCGCCAACGGCATGGTGTCTGGCCCCTTGCGCGATGACCTCAACAGTTTTTTCTGGCGGCAGGTGGTGGCGAATTCTCCCGTCGAAGCCAGGTCCGCGCATGGCTACGAACAAGGGTGGAATGCGCTCAACGAACTCATCCGTTCGGATGGTACATGGAGCGGGTACGAGCGCAACGTCTTCTACGCGAACAACCGGGATGGAACATTCTCCGATGTTTCCGGCACCGTAGACCTCGATTTTATCGAGGATGGACGGGCGTTTGCGCTCTCCGATTTCAACCACGATGGCCGGCTGGAGGTTTTCCTGAAGAACCGCAACGGCCCACAGTTGAGGCTGTTGCAGAACGTAGTGAAAGACCTGGCCCCGTCGATCGCGTTCCGCCTGCGTGGTGTCAAGAGCAATCGTGACGCGATCGGCGCGGCGATCACGGTGGACGCGGGGTCGAAGCGGCAGACGCGCATGCTACAGGCCGGTTCGGGATTTCTTTCCCAACACAGCAAGGAAGTGTTCTTCGGGCTGGGAGAAGCCACAGGCCCAGTGCAGGCATCGATACGCTGGCCCAGTGGGTTGGTCCAGGAACTTCGCGAACTTCCGCTCAACCACAGGGTGTGGGTCGAAGAAGGTATGGCGCCATCGCGCGTTGAGGCTCTCAAAGCAAACTCTCAGGGGCGAGAGCCCTCCTCTTTCGCGGCTCGAGGCGGCACGCCTGACGCCGTGCGCTTCTCTGAGACTTCGTCGCATGTATCTGATCTTCCTGAAAACGTTGAGACCTGGCTGCTCGCGCCCGTGGCTGCGCCGGACTTTTCTCTTCCCGACTTGAGCGGCCAGGTACGTACGCTGAATGCGCTTCGAGGCAAGGCGGTGCTGCTGAATTTCTGGGTCGCAGAGTCGGCGATTTGCCAGCAGGACCTGAAAATATTCAACCGGCTGTATGCACATTGGGCTACGCCGGGACTCCACCTTCTCACTGTGAATCTCGATGATCCCGCCCACACGGAAAAAGTCCGCGCACTCGCGCGTGATGGTCATCTTTCATTACCCATCTTGCTGGGATCGGACGATCTAGCCGGCACCTACAACATTCTCTATCGTTATCTTTTTGACCGGCATCGCGACCTGAGTTTGCCCACGTCTTTCCTCATCAATGGTGGCGGCGACATCGTCAAGGTTTACCAGGGGCCGGTGAATCCGGAGCACGTCGAACGGGACTTCCGGCATATTCCGCAAACCGCGATGGAGCGACTAGCGAAAGCCCTGCCGTTCCCGGGCGTGAGCGACACTGTTGAATTTGGCCGCAACTATCTCAACTACGGTTCGGTTTATTTTCAGCGGGGATATCTGGATCAGGCCGAGGCGTCGTTTCGGCTGGCCCAGCGCGACGATCCGGAGAGCGCGGAGGCGCTCTACGGGTTGGGGAGCGTTTATTTAAAGCAGGAGAAAGCCGGCCAGGCACGGGAAAGCTTCGAGCGAGCGACCAGACTTCAAGCCAGTTATCCCGACACTCTGGCCAATGCCTGGAACAATCTCGGCCTTCTGGCCACGCGCGAAGGTCGCACCGACGAAGCGATTCCATACTTCCAGGAGGCGCTCAATCTCAATCCCGATCACTTGATCGCGCTGGAGAACCTGGGGAATGCATACCGGCAACAGAAGAATTGGGACGAGGCCCGCAAGGCGCTGGAGCGCGCGGTGGCAGTCGGTCCGCAGGATGCGGAGGCCAACTACAGCCTGGGGATGGTCTTCGCGCAGCTCAACGACACTGACCGGGCCTACGAGTTTCTGCAGCGGGCGTTGAAGTCTCGTCCCGATTATCCCGAGGCCTTGAATAACCTTGGCGTGCTCTACCTGCGCACCCGACGGCGGGATGAGGCAGTGGCCAGCTTCGAAGAGTGTATCCGGGTGGCGCCCGCCTTCGATCAGTCGTACATGAACCTGGCGCGGGTTTACGCGCTTGAGGGCACACCGGACAAGGCGCGGAGCGTGCTGCTCGACTTGCTTAAGCAGCATCCGGGACATACCCAGGCGCAAAAAGCGCTCGAGCAATTACAGTAGGAATGGAAGACGGGCATCTCCCCTGTCCAACCGGGCGAGGACTCCCGGCCTCCATTTTGCTACTTAATGCTTTGGCGTGGGTGCCGACAACAGGTCCACAAACATCTTGTAGAACCTCTCCGTGTCCAGATCGACTTGCACTTCGACGGGTTGGACATCGATTTTCGGTTTGTCGTGATCGGTCCAGGTAAGCATGTTGCCGTAGCCAGCGCCGCCTCCCAGGTCCACATCGAGGAAGCGGGTTTCTTTCTTCGTGATCAGGCCGGGATCGAGCCACGCCGCCGCTGCCAGTTCATCCCATAGATAGTTGTATTCGCCAAACAGACGGGCATACTTGCCGATGTACTGCGCCGATGGCGTGTTGCCGGCCTTGATCCGATTGATCAGCTCGGTGGTCATTCGTGTTTTCACCGAAACGTCAACCGGGGTACAGACGACCTTTTTCCAGGGCGCGCGCAGCACAATGTGAGCCGCCTCCGGATCGAACCATATGTTGAATTCATGCCGCGGGGTGTTGATGAACTCCGGGTCAGTAGTTTGCGGATTCAGACTAGCGCCCATGAAGACCAGCTCCTTCGCCAGTTGAGGGAACTCGGGGTCGATGGAGATGGCCAGCGCGATATTCGTCATCGGGCCGCCGGCGTAGATCGTCACCTGATGGGGAAACTTGTGGACCATGCGCAGCAGAAAATGGGCCGCGTCTTCGTCGATGTCTTTGGTGGTGGGATTGCCTTCCGGCATGTCTCCGAGCTGGTCCGGCGGATGGTAAAACCGCGGAGTCCAGGCGCCCAGCCAGGTAATGGAACCGTAGCGTTGTTGCCAGAGCTCAGTTTCGTCCTTTCGACGGACCAGAGGATATTCGGCCCCTGCCACGACCGGAATATCGGTCCGACCGATGAGTTCGAGCATGCGCAGAGTGTGCGCCACCTCGGACTTAAGCCACGCGTCGCCGGTAACGACGGTGACGCCGAGCACATCGGTCTGCGGAGACTGGATCAGCAGGAGGATGGACTGCTGGTCGGTCCCGCCGGGCCCGGCGGCGTCCTGGTCGATGATGATTTTGCGCCTTTCCTGGCCCCACGCGGTGAGGCATGTCACCAGGAGCACCGCGGCAACCCAGATTCGGCCTAATTTCATTCTTTCACCTCGGAAGTTCGCAATACTTTTCGTAGTAGATACACCGCCGGCCTTCGTCCGGCCGGGCGGGTGAGGGCACCCGCCCCTACGCCGGCGGCGATGAGGACAGGCGGTCGATCAGCAAGTTGAAGAACTTTGCGGAATCCACGTCTAAGGCAACCTTGGCATTGGGCACGAACTTGTCGCGCAACACCGGTGATGTTCGCGTGCTGGCAAGAGTCGGCGCCGAACCACGTATCGACATATTCATAGTTGCCGCCTGCTTTTCCATCTCGGGCTTGCGCCGCAGGTCGCCGGCGCTTGGACTATAACCCACAGTCTCGCCCGCGGTGAGCTCGCCGGTAGTTTCTACATCGACGTAATACTCTTTGAACTTCAGGATAGAAGGATCGAGAAACGCCGCGACGGCGAGCGAGTCGTGCATGTTCGGTCCTACTAAAAAACCCTGCTCGCGATTGTGGTTGATGGCATTGCGGCCGATCTTCGCCGCCGCCTGGCTGACAGGATTCTGCGCTGCTTCGAGGGTGCGCACGTGTTCTTCGGTAAGGGATGTTTTGCGGGTGGCATCGAGGCCAACCATGGTGATGGGAATGCCGGATTGAAAAACAATGCGGGCCGCCTCGGGGTCAACGTAAATATTGAACTCAGCCGCGGGCGTGATGTTTCCGCCCGACAGAGACCCGCCCATCAGAACGATCCCGCGCACCATGGCGGCAAGCTCGGAGTCGAGATTCAGTGCGGTTGCGATGTTGGTCAGCGGGCCGATCGGGATCAGCGTCACTTCCCCGGGATATTTACGCACCACATCGCGAATGAATGCAGCGGCAGGCTCGGCGATGGGTTTGGTCTTTGGCTCGGGAAAGACAGCGCCGCCCAGTCCGTTCTCGCCGTGCGCGTATGCCGCCGTCACCAGACGGCGCACCAGGGGCGACTTGGCGCCGGCAGCGACGGGGATGTCCGTGCGGCCGGCTATTTCCACCATGCGCAGGGCATTGGGAAGCGTCAGGTCGAGCGGGACATTTCCGGCGACTGGAGTAATGCCTTCAATCTTCAGCTCCGGCGAACGCATGGCCAGCAGGAGGGCGAGTGCGTCGTCAACCCCGGGGTCGGTGTCGATGATCACGCGGAAGGGGCCGCCACTAGTTCTCCATCCTGCCGGCTCCGGTTCTGTTGCCGATGCGGCTTGTGCAGGAGTGAGTCGGGCAGACAGGCTGCCTGCGGCCATGGCTGCGGCTGAAGCGGTTACAAACTGCCGACGGGTCACGCGAAAAAGTGGCTTCGAATCCATTTTGTCTGCTCCCTAGAAGAATTACTAACGCGCCTGCCGCGGCGGCTGGGTCATCAGCCTGATATAGAGATCGTACAGTTTTGCCGTGTCCACATCGAACTGTACCGTGGCCTTTCTTTCATAAGGCGGGAGTTCGGTTCCTGGCTCCCAAAACAGAGTTTCACCGTAACTGGGCCCGTGATTAACATCGATGTCCACGTAGAGCTCTTTTTGTCCGGTGACGACGGAAGGATCAATCATGGCCGCCGCCGAAAGCTCATCCCACATGAAGCTTTCGACAGAGTATTCCGTGAGATAGCGGGCGACGGGAGTACCCGCTTCGGCAATGGCGGCCTTGACCGCCGGGTTCACCGTGGTCTTGACTGAAACGTCGATGGGCGTGATGGTGATCTTCTTCCATGGCGCGCGCATGGCAATGCGTACGGCTTCGGGATCGAACCACCAGTTGAATTCCCGGCGGCCGTCAATACTGTTGATCCCGCCTGTACTGGCGTACATGCCGCTGCCCATCAGGACCAGTTCCTTGGCCAGCGTTGCCACCTCGGGATCCAGGCGCAAGGCCAGCGCGATATTGGTGAGCGGGCCTCCCGCCCAGATCACCACTTCACCGGGATACTGGTGCACTATACGGACGATAAAGTGGGCGGCAGTCTCGTCCAGCGCTTTGCTGTGAGGCTCACCCTCGACCAGCGGCGGGACGACGTCAGGGTCGTGATATCCTGCGCGAAAGGCCGGCGGAACGTTTCCCGGCCGCTTGGAGAAATCGCTCCAACACCCTTTGTAGCGGAATTTGCCGTACAGCGCTTCCCAGCGCTCGGTTTCGTCCTTGGAGTTCAACAACGGAAATTCGGCGCCCTGGACGACGGGAACGTCGGTGCGGCCGGCGATTTCAAGCAGGCGCAGAGTGCGCTGGGTCTCTTCTTGGACCCACTGGTCGCCGCTGACGGTGGTGATCCCCAGCACATCGAACCTGTCCGACTGCAGAAAAATAAGGATGGACTGCATGTCGGTGGTGGCCGGGCCGCGCGCGTCCTGATCGACGATGACTTTGATCTTTTGCGCTTGCAACCCGATGGCAGTCAGAATCAGAACAGCAGTCAGCAGGACGGCGAAGCTTCGTGGCTTCATGGCGAAGTCCCCTCAGTGTCTTGATCTTGCTTAGCAGGATTTGCTGGAAGACTGCACCGATTGTTCCAACGACCCAGCCGGAAGAACCAGCATTGTAACGCCCGTCATGGCTGCTCTGCCAGCGTGCTTGTGTTGGCACCGCAGAGACCGCAGAGTGTCAGCGCGAATTGCGGATGACTATGCCACCGACTAGAATAGTTAATACGCGCGACTGATCTGGTTTTGACCTTTCCAGCTTTTTCTTTCGCTTATGCGCCGACTCCGCGTCATCGTAGAGCAATTTGGGCTGTCTGCAGGTCGCGTTTCGAGCTGCCTGCTCGCGTTGTTCGCGGTCCTCGTCCTGATGATGGTTCAGGCACAAGCTCAGACTGAGGCTGCTCCGGCGACGCTGCAAGGATCGGTGCGAGACTCGAAGGCTCGCCCAGTGGCTGGCGCGACCGTGTATCTGCAGGTGAAGGATGGCAGGGAGACCCTAACCGCGCGCTCGGATGTGGAGGGAAGCTACCGTTTTTCAGGACTTCGCGAAGGCATCTACACGTTGCGCGTGGAGGCAACGGGATACAGCCCGGCCAGCATCGGCCCCTGTGTAATTCGGCCGAAGGAGTCGAAGCAACTCGATCTGACCTTGGAGGCGGGGAAGGCGCCGGAGTTTTTTGATGAACCTGAATTTACCGTGGCCGGCGTCACCGACGGCACGAATCTTGGCGGGCATGGTTCAAATGCGGTCGTGCGAACCAAAGAATCACTGGCCAGGGACATTGCATCTCTGAGCGCCTCTGGGGACAAACAATCATCCCGCGGCCCGGCAGACTCATCGGCCGACACGACTGAAAGCTCGCTGCGTGCGACGGCCGATCGCGAACCACGGGACTTCGCTGCAAATCAGCGCGTGGGAAAATTGCTGGTTGCTCACGGCAAGGCTGGCGAAGCTCTCGCCTACCTGGACCGGGCTTCGCAGCTCAGGCCCGGGGATTACGAAAATTCCTATCTGCTGGCGCTCGCTTATGCAGACGCCGGTCAATACCAGCGCGCGCGCACAAGGGCGCACGACTTGCTGACGGTTCAGGAGAAACCTGGACAGGGACGCACTCCAAAGGACCAGGCCGAACTGCATCACTTGCTGGGCGACATCGAAGAGAAGTCGGGTAATCCTCTGGAGGCGGTGCGCGAATACCAACGGGCGGCGGAACTGGACCCGAGCGAGCCGCATTTCTTCGATTGGGGATCCGAGCTGCTGCTGCATCGTGCGGTCGAGCCGGCCATCGAAGTATTGAGCAAGGGGAATCGTCTGTTCCCGCACTCCGCCCGCATGCTGGTCGGGCTTGGGGTGGCGTGGTATAGCAATGGTGCGAACGACCAGGCTGCGCAACGGCTCTGCGAGGCCTCCGACCTGAACCCCGATGATGCGAAGGCCTACCTATTCCTGGGCAAGATACAAAGTGTCGAAACCACGCAGTCAGAATGTTCGAGTGAACACCTGGCGCGATTTGTGAAGCTTCAGCCTACAAATGCGCTGGCCAACTACTACTATGCGGTCAATCTCTGGAAGCGGCGGAAGGGGCCGGATGACGCCGAAAGCTTGGCGCAAGTCGAGTCCCTGCTCAAGAAGTCGGTTGCGCTCGATCCCACGCTCGGCGCCGGCTATCTGCAATTGGGGGTTCTTTATTCGGAGCGAAAGGATTTCGCGCGCGCAATTGCAACGTACCAGGACGCGATCCAGGCCAGCCCGCAGCTCGAAGAAGCACATTACCGTCTGGCGCAGGCCTACAAGCGTACGGGAGACAAGGTTAAAGCGGAACAGGAGCTCCAACTCTATAACCAGATCTCGAAGAAGAAAGACGAGGACGTCGAGCGCGAACGGAGAGAGAGCCGGCAGTTCGTATACACGCTGCGGGGTCCGGGCTCCAGCTCCCAGCCGCCGGAGTAAGAGCTTGTAACCGCAAAGCACGCAAAGAAAGCCGCAAAGTGCGCAGAGGAATTCTTCACGATCTCTGCAGCGCCTCTGCGGCCTTTGCGGGAACCTTGTATCAGCGAGCCGGCCTAGGTGCGCTCATCAGGCGCACAAACATCCCGTAAAACTTCTCCGCATCCAGATCAACCTGGACTTCAAGCGGCCGTGCGGCAACTTTCGGCTTGTCTTTCTCCGTCCAGGTCAGGGTGTTGCCATATCCGGCGCCGCGGTCGAGATCCACGGACATGTAACGCGTCTCCCGCTTTGTAATCAGAGAGGGGTCGATCCATGCGGCAGCGGCAAGCTCGTCCCACATGTATTCACCGCCCTGGCCCGTCCGGAAGTAGCCGGCGACGTAGTGGGCCAAAGGCGTACTGCTGGCGTCGATCTGCTTGATCATGGCGGGCGTGAGGCGTGTCTTGATCGAAATGTCGGTTGGAGTGCAGACAATCTTCTTCCACGGCGAGCGCAACACGATCTGCGCCGCCTCGGGATCGAACCAGAAATTGAATTCGTGCCGAGGATTGTTTACGAACTCGGGATCATCGGTTTGTGGGCCTAGGCTTCCGCCCATGAAGACCAGTTGCTGCGCCAGTTCCGGAAACTGCGGATCGATTGAGATGGCGAGCGCCAGGTTGGTCATGGGGCCGCCCTCGTAGATCGTCACCTCGTGGGGATATTGCCGCACCTTGCGAATCAGGAAATGAGCGGCGTCCTCGCCGGCGGCTTTGGTGGTGGGCCGGCCTTCCGGCAGCGGGGGGACGACGAAGGGCTCATGCCACCAGCGGTCATCCCATGCGCCAGCAAAAGCCACTTTGCCGAAGCGCTGTTGCCATATCTGAGTTTCTTCATGCCGCCGCACCAGTGGATAGACTGCCCCGGGCACGACCGCAATATCGGTGCGGCCCATGATTTCGAGCAGGCGAAGGGTGTGCGCCACTTCCTCGTCGCGCCACTGGTTTCCGCTGACCACCGTGATTCCCAGGACCTCGACTTGCGGCGACTGAATCAGCAAGGCGATAGTCTGCATGTTGCTGCCGCCGGGTCCGGACCCGTCCTCATTGATGATCACTTTGCGCCGCTGCTGGGGCCACGCCAGGGAACTCGCCAGCAGCAGGCTGGCGATTGCGAGGAAGAACCTGCCATGCCTCATCATGGTCGCGGGGGCCGGGTCATCAATTCGATGTAGAGCTTGTAGAACTTCTCTGCGTCGATGTCGAATTGTACGTTGGCCAGGCGCAGGTAGGGAGGCACCTGCGCCTTGGAATCCCAGAAGAGGGTCTTGCCGTAGCTGGCCCCGTGATCGACGTCGATGTCCATATAGAGCTGCTTCTGGCCGGTGATGATGGATGGATCGATCAAGGCGGCGCCAGCGATTTCGTCCCACATGTAACCGGGCAACGAATACTTGTCGAGATACTGCGTCACGGGAGTGCCGGCCTTGGCGATGGTGGCTTTCATCTCCGTGGTAAAACGCGTTTTGACCGAGATATCGATCGGAGTGATGGTGACCGTCTTCCAGGGAGCGCGCAGAACGATGCGGGTGGCTTCAGGATCGAACCACCAGTTGAATTCGCGGCGGGCGTCGATAGCGCCGGGATCAATGGCGCCCTTGTTGGCATACAATCCGCCGCCCATCATCACGAACTCTTTGGCCAGCGTGGCCACGGACGGATCGAGCTTCAGCGCCAGGGCAAAATTGGTCAGCGGTCCGCCCGCCCACAGGACTACCTCGCCGGGATACTTGTGCACCATCTTCACGATGAATTCCGCCGCCGTGCCGGGAGCGGCCTGAATGTGCGGCGCGCCTTCTTTCATGGGAGGAACGACGTCCGGGGCGTGGTAGGGCTCGTCGTAGATGGTGGAGCGATTGGCTTCGAAGCGGTCAGTCCAACAGCCCTTGTATTCCAGTTTGCCGTACAGGGCTTCCCAGCGTTCCGTTTCTTCCTTCGAATTAAGGAGAGGGAATTCCGCGCCCTGAATCACCGGAACGTCTGTGCGCTGGGCGATCTCCAGCATGCGCAGAGTGTGCTGGGTTTCTTCTTTGACCCACTGGTCACCGCTGACCGTGGTGATGCCGAGGACTTCAAATTTGTCCGACTGCAGAAAGACGAGGAGAGCCTGCTGGTCGCTGGTGCCGGGGCCGCGGGCGTCCTGATCGACGATGACTCTGATCTTCTGGGCCGCGGCGGTAGTCACGATGGAGAACGAAAGCAAACAGGCGACGGCCAGACGGTTTTTACGCCATGTCATCGTTCCTCCCATAGTTCGCCCCGCCCTCAAAAAAAGAGCGCGGCGTTAAGCCGCGCCCCGTAGATCGCAGCGCCCGAGTGCAATGTTCCGCAAGCTTCTAGAAGCGAAGCTTGACGGCAAACTGAATCAGGCGCGGGTTGTTGACGGTGCTGGTGATGACCCCGAAAGTGCTGCCCGTATCGGCATCCCCGCCGGGCAACCCGAATTGCGCATGGTTGAAGATGTTGAAAAACTCAGCACGGAAATCTATGTCCGTACCCTCACGGAACGACAAGGGGATACGTTTGATGATCGAGAAATCCGTATTTACAAAATCAGGTCCGTAGAGAGGGGCCCGGGGAGCATTGCCCAGTTCCCCCGACTGTGGGTCCACAAAACACTGGGTGTTGAACCACTTGCTTAAGGTTGCGTTGTCGGCCTTGGGACTGCAGATCTGGTCGGGGCGCGTAAAGTTGTTCCCGTTGTTGGTCAGGTTTACGCCCGAACTGTTGTTGCTGGCGATGACGAAAACGGGGAATCCCGACGTGATTTTTTCGATCACGTTGATTTGCCAGTTTCCCAGGACCGCGTTGACGCCACCGTTCCAGCTGCTGCCAAAGCGCTTGCCTTTGCCGAAGGGCAGATCGTAGAGCACGCTGGCGGTGAAATTGTGATTGAGTTGGATTTGAGACAAACTCCAGTCCGCGCGCGTCGTTCCCGGCAAGGGGAAGTAAGTCACACCCGTGCTCGAACCCAGACCATCGTTGAATCCGTTGTCGAAATTGCGCGCATAGGTGTAACCCATGAGGACGTACAAGCCGTGCCGAACGTTCTTGGTTTCGGCCTTGACCTGGAGAGAATCGTAGCGGGCGTCGCCCCGGTCATTAATGTTGGCGATGGTTGTAAAAGGGCCATACGGAGCAGTGGGAATTCCGCAGCCCAGGGTGTAGCCCGGCACAACGCCACAAGCCAGCGGAGACGACACATTCAGGTTACTGCCATCCACCAGAATGTGATGGCTGCGAGAACCCGCGTATCCCACGGTCATGACCACGCTTCCGGGCACTTCCTGTTCGACGTTGATGTTGAACTGCTGCACCCGGCCTTGCTTGAAATTAAGATTTTGCGACTGAATGGTTCCCGCAAAGGTAGCCGGGTCCGGTTGCTGGGTGAAGATGGGGAATCCGTTGGACACGTTCAAGCCAAAGTCAAACGGTCCTACGCTCCCTGCGCAGGCGGCCGTGAGAGCGGCACAGCCCCCGACCGTGAAAGCAAACTGGCCGCTTTCCGCGAAGAAGGGAGGATTCTCCCACAGACCCTGCGCGCCCTGGTTCCAGGAGGAATCGTGGAACATGGCATAGCCGGCCCGTACCGCGGTCTTGGCGCTGCCAAATGGCTTCCATGCTAACCCGATGCGGGGTTCGAGGGCAGTTTTGTCGAGCTCTATGCCGACACGGCCGTCAGAGTTTGCTCCGGGAATCAAATAGTTGCAGCCCGGAGGCGTCCCGCAAGTGCTGGCGAAATTAAAATTCGCCTGGCGGTCTTGCGCCTCGGTGATCGGGGTGACGAACGCCCAGGCCAATCCAAGGTTAAGCGTCAGGTTGGGGGTCACGCGCCAATCATCCTGGACATAAGGACGAAACAGTTTCCAGCGGCGCCCGGTGGTGGCGCCCTTGAAGGTCTGATCGTGAATCGCCAGACTGTTCAGGCCGAGGAGGAAATCGGCGGCGTTATCGCCGCCGTTAAAAGTCAATGCCGGATCGGTGGGGTGCGCCTGGTTCGTCCACAGGTTGGTGAAGACAAAGAAGCCGTCCTGGAAAGCATTGGTGAGCACGTTCATCTGCTGGGCGCGAATCTGGCCGCCCACGCGGATGTTGTGTTTGCCCCGAATCATATCGAGCGAGTCGGAGATGGTGAAGACGTTGGTCCCGCCCTGAAAGGGCGCGAAGCCGCGATCACCCAATCCCCAGTACGGACCGCCCACGCTGGTCGTGGTCATGCCGCAACTGACGCAGTCGGTCTTCGACTGGGACAAACCGGTTGGAGCGCCTCCAGGAAAACCGGAACAACTGCTGTCCAGATCAGCCCCCGGAATGCCAAGCTTCGCAGCTTCGCAGGAGTGATCGCCAAACGACAGGATGTGATTGAAAATGCGGTTATAGCCGCCACTGATCTGGTTGATGGTGTGATCGGAAAAAATGTGAGTTTCCGATATGGCGACGTTGCGCCCGTGGTTGGTAATGTTCTGACTACTGGCAAAGGCGCTGGGTTCGGCAAATCCATCCGAACCCCCAGGGACGAAATTGGTGGCCTGATCGTAGCTGAAGCGGGCGAAGATGGTGTCCTTGCTGGAGAAGTTGTGGTCGAGGCGGACGTCGAATTCGCCTTCATCGAGTCTCCGCACCGGTACATTGGAAAAATTGAAGCCCGAGCCCGGGGCTATGCCGGGGGTGGGCTGGGGGTAAAACCTGGGGCTCAGCATGATCGCCTGGGTGATCGGGTTGATCAGGCCGGCGGGCAGCTTATTGCACGGCGTTCCGGCGCCCTGGGTTCCGTCGCCGGCCACGGGGAGCGGATTTCCCGACCCATCGCACATGAATGGATCCCGTCCGTTGGGTCCGACGACGCTGTACGGGTTGTACAACACCTGCGTTCCCGCGGGCACAGGGACACCATAGAGGTCGGAAGAGAAGTCGCCGGTGCGCATGGCGGCAGTGGGCACAAAGCCGTTAAAGGCGACGCCCTTGCGCTGCCGCCGGGCCTGGTAGTCCGCGAAGAAGAAAGTCTTGTCTTTCTTGATGGGACCGCCCAGGGCGAAGCCGAACTGATTCAGGTTAAATTTCTCCCGCGACGAAGCAAAATAGCTGCGCGCGTCCAGGGAGGTGTTGCGGAAAAATTCAAACACTGACCCGTGAATCTGGTTCGAACCTGATTTGGTCGTGACCAGCACGGTCGGACCTGCGCGGGTGCCATATTCTGCCGAGTAGGTATAGGTCAGCACCTTGAATTCCTGAATGGCATCGATGGAGGGCAGAATGGAGATGCCGCCGCCGGTGAGCTCGTTGTTGTCGTTTCCATCAAACAGCCAATCTGTGCTGCTGGCGCGCGACCCCCCTACAGAAAGCGAGTAAGACCCGCGCGTCGAAACCTCGCTGCTAGGTCCGCCGTTGAAGAAACTGTTGGGATTGGTCTCCTGCACCGTGCCCGGCGTAAGCGTCGCCAATTGCACGAAGTTGCGGCCGTTCAGGGGGAGGTCGGCGACCTGTTGAGAAGTAATGACCTGGCCCAGAGTGGGGTTGGCGGTCTGCACCGCCACTTCAGTCGCGCTCACCTCGACCGTTGAAGCCACCGACGCGGGCGTCACCGTGAAATCCAGTTCGCGATGTTCGTCCACCTGCAGGCGCAAGTCCCGCTGTTCGACCGGTGCAAAGCCGGCGGATTCAACTCGAACCGTGTAGTCGCCGATTGGCAGCAAGGGCATGAGGTAATGCCCGGTGTCATCGGTCTTAGACTCGCGAATGAGACCCGTCGCCTGGGCGGTTGCCTTGACCGTCGCCCCGCTGACTACGGAACCGGTTTTGTCGGTGACCGTGCCGGCAAAGCTGGCGGTGGCCTGGCCGTACAGAAGTGGGCAGATGGGAAGTACCAGCGTACAGAGAACTACCAGCAAAGCCTTCTTAGTTAGCATCAAGATCCCCCATGCGGTCCCGGATCGAGTGGCGATTGGGACACGGCTTTCCCCACGAACTCCAAATCCCGCTTTTAACTACGCGACCATACCTGCACAGGAAGTCGACATGCAAGACTTTTGTGCTCGAGTTTTACAAGACTTCGAGGTTGATTGGCTCTTTGTTGTCGTCGCGGACAACTGATCAGCTGGAATTCCGACTTCATCCTAAAATCTGGTGCGCAGAACGATACTGCCATTCGCCATCAAGTGTCAACCGCAACTGCCGTGCGGGTGGCGTCGGAATTAGTGCCTTGCTGGCTAACTGCCCGAGAAGGTCAAAATGCGCGGTCATGTCAATGGCTGCCCTGACGCCTCTGTCTCTCTCACGGTGGCCTGCTCCGCCCGTTCCCGACGACGTCATGCGGGCGTTTCAAACTGAGCCACCGCCTGCCGTAAGGTAGTGGTTTGACTGTGGCGCACAGTCGTTATCTTGCCGCGTCCAGCTGGGTTAGCGCCTGGTCGGTGGTGATGAACCTGGCTCCCAGAGCTTCGAGTTCCGCAACGGTTCGTTTTCCATCCTCGGAATTCAGGGTTTCGATGGCATCCCGAACTACGGAGACGCGCCGCCCGCGCTCAAGCAGGCCCTTGGCGGCGAAACGGACGCAGAATTCCGTAACCACGCCGAACACGACAAACTCGGCGTCAGGTCCGAGGCGCTCCACCAGTTCATCGGCGTGCCGGCTTTCGAAGATGTTCAGCGTCTGTTTTTCCAGAACGATCTGTTGGTAGCGCGAAAGATCGTCGGGCAGGGAAGCTGCCGGTTGGTTGGGAACAGTGACCACTTTGTCGGTCAGGGCTTCAGGAACCAGCCTGGAGCCTGGTGTACCCGCGACGCAATGCGGAGGGAAGATAGCGAACTCGGGATCATCCTGGGTGTGATAGCAGCCATGCGAGACCAGAAAAACTCGGCCCTGGCGGGCAGCATCGGTGAGCCGGCGAATGTTGGGCAGCAACTTTTCAGCGCCGGGCACATAGAGCTTGCCGCCGGGCAGCATGAAATCGGCCTGGGCATCGACTTCCCAGAAAACGATGTTGCGAGATAACATACGCGTTTCCTTAAGAGCAGTCGTTAAGAGCAGTCGTTGGTCTTCGGTCTTCGGTCGTCAGTCTTCGGCTGGGACTGTCAAACGAAGCTTACAACAGTATGATTGAACTCTTCGAGTGAGAGGTGAGCTCGATGGCCCAGGTTGAGCCTGTAAAAAGCAAAGTCCAGACCCGACTGGTAGTGCGGAACATCGGCCTGCTGCTGAGCGGAGACCTGGAAAAGCCGATCCTCGACGCCGATACCGTGGTAGCAGTGGACGGCAGGATCGCCGCCGTCGGCAAGGAGAAGGACGTTGACTGCGGCGGGGCAACCATGGTCATCGATGCCAAAGGCACAACCCTCGCTCCCGGACTGATCGACAGCCACGTGCATCCCGTCACCGGCGACTGGACGCCGCGCCAGAACCAGATCGGCTGGATTGACAGCTATCTGCATGGGGGAGTTACGAGCATGATTTCCGCCGGCGAAGTGCACACTCCCGGCCGCCCGAAAGATGTGGTTGGGCTGAAGGCCATGGCCATCTTTGCCCAGCGGGCGTTCGCGGCCTTTCGACCCGGCGGCGTGAGGATCCACGCTGGCGCACCGGTGATTGAGCACGGCATGGTGGAGGAAGATTTTAAAGACCTGGCTGCAGCCGGCGTCACCATGCTGGGAGAGGTCGGCCTGGGGAGCGTGAAGGATGGGGCCACCGCGCGCCAGATGGTGTCCTGGGCGCGCCAGTTCGGGATCCAGAGCACCATCCACACCGGCGGACCCTCGATTCCCGGTTCCAGCCTGATTGACAAGGACATTGTGCTCGCGGCCGACGCCGATGTCATCGGACACATCAACGGCGGACATACTGCCTTACCCGATAATCAGATAGTGACTCTGTGCGAAAAGTCGATACGGGCCTTGGAGGTTGTCCACAACGGCAATGAACGCGCTGCGCTGCTCACCTTGCGCACGGCAAAAGAACTGAAGCAGCTAGACCGCGTAATCCTGGGCACGGATTCGCCCGCCGGCTCTGGGGTGCAGCCCCTCGGCATCCTCCGCATGATTTCGATGCTGGCGTCCCTGGGCGAGATGCCGGCTGAAATCGCAGTCTGTTTTGCCACCGGCAACACCGCAAAAATCCGAAAGCTGGACTGCGGAATAGTTGCCGTGGGCCGGTCCGCCACCTTCGCCATGATCGACAAGGCCCAGCATTCAGCGGGAAGAACTGTACTCGAGAGCATTCAGTGTGGAGACTTGCCGGGCATTGGCATGATGATCGTGGACGGCGTCATCAGCACGCAACGGAGCCGCAACACGCCGCCGGCAACTTTGGCGCCAGAGATTGTTCAGTCCTAACGCTGTTCTCATTCTCAGCCGACAATTCGTTACTTTGGTGATCGCCAGGTGACCATGAGAAGCCTGTAATGTGCCGATATCCAATAACCTAGACTTCAGGACAATTACTGGGCGGGCAAACAGTGCGGACATCGGACGACTCCGCCGGGCCAGTGAGCCCCGGAGTATTGGCCTGAGACGTGATTCCTGAGATGTGATCATGGATACTGGCCGTCTGATCATTCGCCACGCGATTGTTTCCGTCGTGTTCCTGTTGCTGTACCTCGCGCTGAATCAGCCCTCGGTCATTCTTATCTCGCGCCTGGGATCGGTGGCCTGGTATCCCGCCACCGGCCTGGTGCTGGCCCTGCTGCTGGGGATCAACCCGTGGTATGCCCTGCTGGTGTGTGTGGCCGATACCATGGCGGGCGCCCTGATCTACCACCAGCCCTTTACTTCGTTCGGCGAAACAATGGGATCGGCCGGGGTTGCAGCCTGTTACGGGACCGCGGCATACGTGCTGCGAGGCCCACTGCGAATTGATTTGGGACTGCGAGGCCGTCAGGACGTGGTGCGCTACGTCATCGTGACGGTGGCCACTGCAGTGGCGGCGACCCTGATAGGAGTGGCGTGCCTTGCCGCTGACAAATCGATTGCCTGGAGCGAGTTCTGGACCTCGTCGTGGGGATGGTTCTCCAGCGATGGGATCGGGCTACTGGGGATTGCCCCGTTTCTCCTGATTCATGTCCTCCCGCGGGTCAGGAGGTGGGTTGCGCCGAAATCAGAGAGAGTCAGCCTGGAGCACGAAAGCCCAGAGCAGAAAGTTGTCCATTTCGATATAGCTGCCGTGGCCGAGGCCATTGGCCAGTTGGCATGTATCCTGGCGGTGGTCTGGGTCATGTTTGGCTCTCGCCTGGGTTCCCGGCACCTCTTCTATTTGAGCTTTGTTCCCATCATCTGGATTGCCATGCGGCAGGGCATTCGCCGCGTGGTTGGCGGACTGCTGGCACTCAATTTCGGCATGGTGGTGGCCATGCATATCTTCCCCCCCGTCGGTGTTCCCTCGACGATTGGTCTTTTGATGCTGGTTCTTTCCGGCGTGGGACTGATCGTCGGCTCCGCCGTCAGCGAGCGCCACCGGATTGCGCTCGATCTGCAGGAACAAACCGCCCACCTGAATTCTTTGATCGAGAACAGTCCGTTTGGCATTGTCGTGCTGGATCAGGAGGGACGTGTCGAGCTCACCAATGCAGCGTTCGACCGGCTGTTTGCCTTCGATCAACACGAACTTGTCGGCAGTGATCTGAGCCGCATATTTGTTCCCGACTCTGCTACCGAGTCCACGCCTTCGATTGACAAAGTCCTGGCTGGAGAAACCTTGCACACTACGGCGCGGCGGCGGCGCAAGGATGGACACGTCCTCGACCTGGAAGTGCATGCTGTTCCCCTGGCCGTCGAGGGCCGGGTGCACGGCTCCTACACCATCTACAAGGACATCTCGGAACAGATCAGGGCATCCCAGGCAGAGCGCAAGCATGCCGAAGTACTGAGCCAACTGGTAACCGAGTTGCAACTGCGAACCAAGCAGATGACTCTTTTGAGCGAGATGGGGGATTTGCTTGAGTGTTGCGGGACAACCCAGGAAGCTTGCGCGGTTGTGGCCCAGTCCGTGCAGAAACTCTTGCCCGAGGCCCTCGCCGGAACTCTGTATCTGTTCAAGTCATCGCGGAACCAGGTGGAGGCGGCGGTACGGTGGGGGAGCACCTGTGTCTCCGAGGCCCTCTTTGCTCCCGAGGCGTGCTGGAGCCTGCGCCGGGGCCAGCCGCACTGGAACGAGCGAGGAGGCGTCAACTGCTCGCACGTGCGCCAGGGTGCGACCCTCAAATGCTTATGTGTGCCCATGGTTGGACAGGGTGACACCCTGGGCGTCCTGTACCTCGAGTTTGCCGCGGATGACATACAGCGGAGCGATTCGAGTTCGGAGAGTCTGCAGGATTCTCAACAGCGGGTCGCAACCACGGTGGCGGGACAGATCGCTCTCTCGCTGGCCAGTTTGCGGCTGCGCGAAACCCTCCGCGATCAGTCCATCCGCGATCCCTTGACCGGGCTGTTCAATCGCCGCTTCATGGAAGAATCCCTGGAGCGGGAAATGCAGCGAGCGGTGCGCAAGAACCATCCGGTATCGGTCCTGTTCATCGACCTGGACCATTTCAAGCGCTTCAATGACACCTTTGGTCACGATGCAGGAGATCTGGTGCTGCGCTCCATCGCCGACCTGTTCCGCAAGCTCTTCCGGGTTGACGACGTGATCTGTCGTTATGGAGGGGAGGAGTTCGGCATTATCCTGCCCGAATCTTCAGCGGAGAATGCCGCCATTCGCGGCAACTCGTTGCGCGAGGCGGTAAAGAAACTTCATATTCAGTACAAAGGCCACGCTCTGGGTGCCATCACCCTTTCCATCGGCGTGGCCACCTTTCCTGAGCACGGGGACAGTTCAGAGGAATTGCTGAAGGCGGCCGACCAGTGTCTTTACCAGTCGAAGTCGGGAGGACGAGACCGGGTAACGGTGGCTACCGGCCGGAATGCCCGCGATCTGGTGGACAAGTCAACGAATTGACCGGGCAGCGCCGGCGGTCGGGCGCGTGTCTCGCCCGCTAATCGGGCTGGCCCGGATGCTACAACCCCAACGATGCGGCGATACTCTTCTTGTACTGGCGCGCCTTCGCGATCGCTTCCTCTTCATTGACCGTGAGCAGTTTGCGGTCGCGCATGACGATACGCCCGCCGATGACGACCGTCTCCACGTCGCTGCCTTTGAGCGCGTAAGCCAGTTGCGCATAGATGTCGTACAGGGGCACGGCGTGAGGCTCGTCCAGGCTGATGAGAATGAAGTCAGCCCTCTTTCCCGCCTCCAGCGAACCGATTTCTTTCTCCATGTGCAACGCCCGGGCGCCGTCGATGGTGGCCATTTCGACCACGGACTTCGCATTCAGCGCCAGAGGGTCCATTTTTGTGATCTTCGCCAGCTTCGCCGCAAGGTCCATCTCTTCCATGAGGTCGAGGTCATTATTGCTTCCGGCCGGACCGTCGGTGCCCAGTCCGATGGCGACTCCTGCGGCTCGCATGTCGGCAACTGGCGAAACACCGCTGGCAATCATCATGTTGCTCGAAGGATTGTGCACGCAACCCACCTGCTTTTGGGCCAGCGTTTTCTCATCGGCCGCGTCCACGAAGATGCAGTGCGCGGACACCACGTCCGGGCCGAGCAAGCCGATCTTGTCCAGATACTGCACCGGCGACATGCCGTTATTCTTCAGGCTGTCTTCCCACTCTTTTTTCATTTCCGAGGTATGAATCAGGATGGGCGCATGATATTTGCGCGCCAGGGCCGCCGCGTCCCGCAGCGTCTTAGGAGAGCAGGTGTAGATGGAATGAGGCGCAACGGCCGCGTGAATCAGCGGATCGCCCTGCCACCTCTTCAAAAACTTTTCGGTATAGGCGAGCATTTCAGCTTCGCTTTTGTTGTCGGGCGCGGGAAAATCGATAAAGGTTTCGCCCAGCACGCCGCGCATGCCGGCTGCTTTGGTTTCTTCCGCCACCGCATCTTCGAAGTAATACATGTCGGCGAAAGTGGTGACGCCTCCACGGATTTGTTCCGCCGCCGCCAGGCGCGTTCCCCAGCGGACAAAATCTTCATTCACATTCTTCGCTTCCGCCGGAAAAATGTATTTGTACAGCCAGTCGTTGAGGGTGACGTCATCGTGCAGGCCGCGAAACAGCGTCATGGGGACGTGCGTGTGGCCGTTGATGAATCCAGGTAGGACCAGCTTGCCGCGGGCATCGATGGTCTCCGTGGAGGCATACCTGGCTTCAAGCTCGCTGCGCGGGCCGACCGCGATGATCGTATCGCCCTTCACGGCGAGGGCACCGTCGTCGAGGATGTGGCGGGAGCCGTCCATGGTGACGAGGCTGCCGCCAGTGATCAGCAGGTCGGCTTTTTCTTTTGTTTGAGACGCGAGGAACGAGGAAAAGAGAAACTGGAATGCGAAAACGAAAATGGCAGAGCGGCGGACGATCATCAGTTACCCCTGCGGCAAGTGCCAGAAGTATTCTACGCGGGGTTTGTAGCGCCGCCGTCCCGGCGGCTGTCCGGCGGGCGTCCGCCCGTCGCGCCGAGGGCAAGATGCCCTCGGGACAGTCGGCAAAGCCTGTCCTGAGCGAAGTCGAAGGGGTGCCGGCGCTACGAGGCTTCAGCTGTCCCCACGCCTACCGCAGTCCGTCCTCGCCTTTGATCTGATCTTTCGTCAGTCCACCCACGCGGGGCAGCGGGCGTCCGCTGTCCGTCACTGCGACAGCGACCATGATCTCGTTGGCCCGAGGAGCGTCATTGATTCGGACCTCGATGCCATCGAAGTGGCTGCGGACGAAAGCTGCATCCTTGTGGCCAAGCGGAATGTCGAGCGCAACGCCCAATCCGCCGCGCTTTTTCGAAGACGGAATAAGCGCCGCGCCTTTGCCAAGAACTTTTCTAACCGGTGTGCCCAGCTTGGGATGAAGCACGGCGGCAGCGTGCTCGAGTTCACCGTTTTCTCCCACGGCGGCTGCTTTGCCGTAGCTCTCTACCCTGGTTGCGGGAATGCCCAGCGCCGCGACTGCTCGCAGCGTGAGCAATTCGCCCAGTTCTTCGCCGATCGTCATCAGCTCGGACAAGTCTTCCACAAACTTCCCGGCGCAGGGATTTTCGATGACGGCAACCGCCGCGGCGCGCCGGGTGGGAGGATCAATCACTCGCCCCATCTCCGTCCTCGTTTCTTCCAGAAACGTGGCAATCTTGCGGATGCTAGCTTTCATTTTTTCGGCCATCAGCGCAATCCATCCTCTCCTTTGATCTCCGAGGCCTTGAGGCCGCCTACGCGGGCGTGAATGCGGGGCCCTGTCGTCATGACCAGGGCGAAGAGAATCTCGTCGGCGCGCGGCGAATCGGCCAGGCCGACTTCCATGGCATCGAAATGACTTCTCACATAGGAAGCATTGATGTGGGTGATGGGGACATCGAGACGGGTGCCGGGGCCGCCCACCTTCTTGGTTGAAGACACGATGGCTTTGGCGTCGCCGAGAATTTCGCGCATGGCATAGCCTCCGGGCACGTGCCACAAGGCGCCGTGTTCAAGTTCGCCGGCCGAGCCGACGATGGCTCCCTTGCCGTATCCCTCGACCACTGTGGGATCTCCGCCGAGGGCTGCGACCAGGGAGCGCGCCATCTCCAGGCCCAACGGCTTGAGGTCGTCCATGAAGCCGGCAATCTCTTTCACATAGCCGCCGGCAAAGGGATTGCGGATGACTGCCAGCACGGCGGCGCGCCGCAGCGGGCGGGGCGAGGCAGGACCACCTTCGTGGAAGATTTCTTCCACCGCCGTAAGTTTCTTGCGAACCTGGACCTCGGGCATGAACTCGACTCCTGCTTTCTCCTGAGGTACCTGAGACTGGCCAGCTGCAACAAAATTCAGCGCGACCGCAGCGGCTGAAGCCGCCATATTCGGCAAATCTCTAATGCAACGCTAAAGCGCTGCTCCACCCTGGCTTCAAAGCTGAATGCAGTTCCACATTGGCATCTGCAGACTATCAGGCCTACCGGACATCGATAATTTTTCCACTCCAACCGCCCTGGTATCTCCGCTCAGGTGCAGCGCCGCGGAGCGAATCAGTCCGCTGGCCAGAAGCGACTCGGCCACGGCTACTCCGGCCTCGAGCGCAGCGGCGATCTCGGCGGGTGAGAGTTTACCAACGTCCTGTGTGACCAACCGGTGGCCCAGATCGCTGTCGGGCGCGAGACTGTGGGCAGGCAGGCGAACGATGCCGGCGTGTCCCGGCAGGTCCACTGCGTTGGCGATGATGGTTGCAGCCGCGTCGGCCATCGCCGCATGGTCGGCGAGGACGGTCACCGCGTCGGCAATGCCAAGCGAGAAGCTGCGGCCGCGCCAACCGCTGGTCGCAACTCCCCGCGCCGGTTGCTCCGAGTCGAGGGTTGCGGTCCCGAAAAGTGATGGACGGTCCAGCCGCTCGACCATGCCGACAACAAAATGCTGTCCAGGCGCGAGATGCAGCGCGATGTCCCCTCCGTTATTTACATATGCCCGTGAGAGCCTGGCGCCGGCTGTCATGGCCAGCAGTATTTCCTCTGCGACTGCGCCCGCCACTGCCGCCATAGGCGTGATGAATGTCCCCTCGCAGTAAGGCGACACCGCCGCCACCATACGTCTTGCGATGGCGCCCGACGGGAGCGGGCCGTTTATTCGCTTGGCCTGCCGCAAGAGCACGAGTTCAGTGCAGAGTTCATCGAGCACACGGACGAACCGCGTTGCCGCCGCACGATACGCAGCGCCGACCTCATCCCTCTCCCCGAAGGCTTCGACGATCAGGTCGATAGGGCCGTCATTTAGATGGAGACGGCGGGCATCGTCCAACCATCTGATTTGGGCGCGTGCCGTCATTGGTCCGACCTCGGGTCAGAACGCGACGATTTTCCCGGCGCCATCGGCCAGGGGTTGTCAGGGTTCGCTGCCACCCGACGGCGGCCTTTTTCGTCCATCATGGAATCGAGCGTGCGGACGTGGTCCATATAGCCGCCCAGCGTGGCATAGTCCGTAAGCTTCAGAGTGAACTCGATGGGCGCGACCAGCGCCGGCGTGGGCACATAGCCAAACGCATGCTCGGGCATCCGGCTGACATCCACCATGAATGTGATGCCTCCTCCGGGCCAGACATAAACCGGCGCGCCGCCACAGGTGACGCGAGTGAGGGCATCGCGAACGGAGTGGGTTAACCGCACGGGATTTTCGGTGACACCCGCACGCAGCGATCCGCCCGCGCCTCCCATAAAAAGGACGGTACAGAGCGCGGGCTCACAATTCTCCTTGATGCGGGCCACCGATTCGCAGAGCGCAGCGGGCAATTCTTTTTCGACGGGTTGCAGAGCTTCATCCAGTTCGTAGTAGGCGTAGTGCTCGCCGGTTGTGCTTACCATGAGCAATCGCAGCTCAGGCCAGGCAATCTTGGGATTGAAACTCTGGAGAATAGAAAGAGGATCGTCGATATTCGTCCCACCCCACGCGGTGCCGGGCTCGGCCACGCGGAAGTAACGGCCAGGGGTCGAGCGGTGCCCCTTCATCTTGATCCCGGTCGCGGGTACGCCCAGCAACTTTCCTGCCTGGTGCTCGGACAGCACGCCGGTAATGTGGTCATCGACCACCACCACCTCATCCACTTTGCCGAACCATTGCTTGGCGAACATGCCGATGGTGGCTGATCCGCAGCCCACTCGCATACGCTCTTCCTGCACTCCGCCCACCACCGGCGGCTTGCCCGCCTGCACAATCACGGTGGCGCCGTCGTCAATGCTGAGTTCCACTGGCCTGCGGTCGCACAGGTTCAGCAAGGTTTCACAGGTCACCGTGCCTTCCTTGCGGCTGCCCCCAGTCAGATGGCGCACGCCGCCGAGCGAGAGCATCTGTGAGCCATATTCGCTGGTGGTGACGTGTCCGACTGGTTCTCCCTGCGCCCGGACGAGATGGGTCTCGGGGCCGAGATGGCGGTCGGTATCGATCTTCACTTTGACGCCGCAGTAGCTGAAGATCCCCTCCGTGACCACCGTGACCATGTCAACGCCTTGCACGCTTGACGAGATGATGAACGGCGCTGGCTTGTAATCGGGATAGGTCGTGCCAGCGCCAATGGCGGTGACGAAATTCTCCGGGCCGGTTACGATGCTGCCATCCCATTCACGATCGCGATCGAGGAACGGAACCACAGAATCGCCGCGCGACACGGCGCGATGAAGCACGACGTGGGGATCGATGCGGACCAGTTGTCCGTTGTCGTTCGCGTAGCGATCGCATGCACCGGTCCTTCCCGGATTGATGTAGCAGAGCACCGGGCAAGCATCGCAGCGGATGGCGTTAGCCGGTTTTTCAGCGGTTTCCATGAACTAGATAACAATTGCTTCTGTCTGAAGTTCCCCGGCGGTCATCCTGAGGGACCTCAGTCCCGAAGGATCTGGTGCGGCTGCACAACGGGACCGGCACCACCCCACTGGCCGGGCCACGGAAAACTATCTTGCATCGAGTTGCACCGCCTGCTTGATGTAATACTTGAGAGCTGTCTGGGGTGCATGCTTAGCGTCCTTGATCTTGACGTGCTTCGATACTTTCCCCACACCCTGCAGCAAACCGAATTTGTCGTCGAATTTTGCGCCCCGCGAAAAGGCAAACGTGATGTCTTTTTTTGTCGGACTGATCACCGCCAGGCCGCGTTTTTGCTTCCACATCAGTATGCCGTAACTGATTTGTTCTTTCGCCTCTGGTGCGTGCTCGTGCATCATTTTTCGCAGCAGGGCTACGATGGGCTGGTGTTCCGGCAGAACCTTATACTTCAAGAACTCGTCAATCGTCGTTATCTTCATAGGTCTGGTGTAGCGTCAGCGTCGCGCCGGCTGTTTGGCGGGCATCCTGCCCGCCCCTCGGGCCGGCCACAACCCCTGGCGCTACCATGGCGGCGCGGATGCGGTCGGGAGTTGCCGGCAGACGGTGAATACGGACGCCAATCGCATCATGAATCGCGTTGAGAATCGCGGGAGCCGTCGGGATCACCGCCTGTTCGCCGATCCCTTTAGCGCCGAACGGGCCAACAGGCGAAGGGTCTTCAATCAGAATCGACTCCACCAGCGGCATGTCGCCGGCGGACGGAATCAGGTAGTCATGAAGGTTCTCGCCTTTGCCCGGGAAAAATTCCTCCATCAGCGCCATCCCTAAACCTTGTGCGGCGCCGCCTTCGATCTGCCCTTCAATCAGCGTTGGATTGATGGCCCGGCCGACATCGTGTGCCGCGGTAATCTTCAAAACCTGGACCGTGCCCAGTTCGGTATCGACCGCAATTTCCGCCAAATGTGCCCCGAAGCCAAAAACCGCATACGGAATGCCCTGGCCGTTTTCGTCCAGCGGGCTGGTGGGCGGATCGAAAGTGGCTTCACCCGTCAGCACGTAGCCGTACCTGTCGCGAGGCAGATCGCGCAGGCTGATAGCTCGCTGCTTATCCTCTTCTCTAGTTGTGATCCCTCCATCGCCGAAATGGACGGCGGCCCGTTCCCCTGAACCGGCCAGACGCAGAATGGCGCGGCGCAATTCCGTGGCAGCCATTTGTGCAGCTTTGCCGGTGACAAAAGTCTGGCGGGACGCGGAGGTCTTGCCGCAGTCCGGCGTGATCGAAGTATCGCCGGAGACCAGATCAAAGCGATCGATGGCAGCGCCGAGCGCGTCGGCGCAGATTTGGGTCACGATGGTGTTGGAGCCCTGCCCGATATCGATCGCGCCCTGGTGAAGCGCGATGCGGCCGTCTGCTTTCAACCCCACGCGAATAGTGGAAGGGTTGGGCAGGGAAGTGTTACCGCATCCGTACCACATGCCGGCCACGCCCACGCCCCGCCGGAGCGGACCACTGGCCCTGGCGTTGAAGACTGCAGCCTCGGCGCGCGCGGCTATCCATCTGGACCGTAGCGCTTCGAAACAGGCGCGGATTCCTACTCCTGCCCCGAGAACCTGGCCGGTGACGGTAGGAGTCTTGTTGTCGAGCGCATTCATGATTCGGAATTCCAGGCGGTCAATCGCGAGTCGGTCCGCGAGGTCATCGTAGAGCTGTTCCTGCGCGACCGCGGTTTGCGGGACTCCGAAGCCGCGGAAAGCTCCCGCCGGCACCAGATGCGTGTGCACCGCCTGGGTGAGCGCGCGGTAGTGGGGGACGTGATACGGCCCCGAGGCGTGAACCGGTACGCGCGCCGCGACGGTCGGTCCCCAGGAAGAGTAGGCGCCGGTGTTGAAATCGGCGGTGAAGTCCATGGCCTTCAACTTGCCGTCACGGGTGGCGCCTGCGCGCAGGCGGATGTGCGAAGGGTGACGCTTGGTGGTCGAAATAATCGATTCCGAGCGCGAATAAACCATGCGCACGGGTTGGCGGAGATGCCATGCCGCCAGCGCGACGAAGGGCTGAACCGAAAGATCGAGCTTGGCGCCAAAGCCGCCGCCAACGGCGGTCGGAATAATGCGCACCGCCTCCGGCGCGATGCCAAGAATTCTGGCAATGTCGGCACGATCCATGTACGGGGCCTGGGTGCAGGCCTGAATCTCAATCTGATCGTTTACGCGCCGGGCGAAGCCCGCTTCAGGCTCAATATAAGCATGCTCGATGAAGCCGGTCTCGTATTCGCCCTCCACCACGACATCGGATTCCGCAAGGGCCCTTTCCACGTCGCCGCGCACCACGCGTCCCCGGACCAGCACGTTATTCTCGCGGCTGAGGTGGATGCGCTCAGCATCAGGTGCAAGCGCGGCTGCAATTGTGGTCAATGCGGGCAACTGCTCCCATGTGACGGGAAAACTCGCGAGGTCCAGCAATTCCATGGCCTCGGCCTCACCCACCACGGCGGCGACCACCTCGCCTCGGAACCGAACCTCGGTCTCTGCGAACACAGGCTGGTCTGCGAAACGCGGAATCACGCCGTAACGATTCTCTCCGGGAATGTCTTTCGCGGTCAGGACGCGGTGGATTCCGGGATGCGCCGCAGCGAAAGAGTTGAGATCGCCGAACCTGAAGCGAGCCCGTGGGTAGGGACTGCGAATGGCGCGAACCACCAGCGCCCCTGCTGGAATTTCATCTGCGCCGAAGATCTCCGAACCGGTTACCTTGCTGCATCCGTCGAGCCGAACCAGCCTCGCGCCTACCGCTTTCCCAGCCGGAGGGGACGGTTCAGCGACGGTACCCGAGCAGGCATCCTGTATAGCGGAAATGATCTTTCGATAGCCGGTGCAGCGGCACAGCACACCGCCAATCGCGTCCATGACTGCATTCTCGTCAGGGGTCGGGTTGCGCTCCAGAAGTACGGTTGCGGAGACCAGCATGCCCGGCGTGCAGGCGCCGCACTGCGCGGCCCCGTGGCGCAGGAACGATTTCTGTAACTGGTCATAGATCGGCGCGCGCGTGGCGAGTCCTTCGACCGTGGTGACTTCGTGTCCTTCGATCTGTCCGGCCGCAATCAGGCAGGAGCAGACGGGGCCACCGTCAAGCAGGACGGTGCAGGCGCCGCAGTCTCCGGCGTCACACCCGACTTTAGTTCCCATCAAGCCTAGATGCTCGCGGAGCACTTTGGACACACGCTCCAGCGGTGAAACTACCGCATTCACGCTTTTTCCATTGACCGAAAATGCAATGGAACTCTGAGTACGGAGGCGGGGAGCAGTCGTCGTGACCATTCAGCTACTCCCCACGCAGGCGTCGAGGGCGCGTCCAACCAGAGTTAAGGCTGCCTGGTTGCGGTATGTGGCTGTCGCGCGAACATCGTCGATGGGCGAGAGCGGTGTGAGATGCTCCGCAGACACAGCTGCGCCGAGTCCAGCGCGTGCCGGTGCGCCGAGCAGAGCACGTTCGAGACCATGAAGCCTTTGCGCAGTCGCCGAGCACGAGCCAACCGCCACGCGGGCCTCAGCCACGCGGCCCGCTGGATCCTTCTTTACCACCGCCGCCACCATGGCAATCGAAATCACCAGATAGCGCCGGGCGCCGAGTTTGAGGAACGTGGACGAGGCATCATCGAGGCCGCGGGACACAATCACGCTGGTCAGGATCTCATCGGGGCGGCGAAGGGTCTTCCGATTCCCTACGATGAAATCAGCCAGGCGCAGACGGCGCCTGCCCGCGTTGGATACAAGTTCCACTTCCGCATCGAGCGCCAGCAATGGCGGAACGCTGTCGGCGGCAGGAGACGCGTTGCAGAGGTTGCCTGCCACCGTGCCACGATTCTGTATCTGAATCCCACCGATTTCCCGGGCCGCGCTCTTCAAGGCGTCAAAGCATCGGGGCAGCGGAGTCGCCACAACTTCACTCCACGTGGTGAGGCCCCCGATGCGGATGTAGGCTGCTTCTTCTGTGATGCCTTTGATTTCGGTGAGGCCGGAGATGTCAACCACACGATCAGGGGCCGGGCGATCACCCAGCGCGGGAAAAAAATCGGTGCCTCCCGACAGAATTTGGCCGCCTTCGCGGGTCAACACATGAACTGCTTCGTCGAGCGTTCTGGGCCTGGAATACAAGCTGTCGGCTCCCCACCGCAGTTTGCGAAAGCGACCATCGAGCGAGGTCTTGGGGTCAATTTCTATACGAACAGTCTGGCTTTGTACAGCGGCACGAAAGTGGTGAGTGATTTGTAGCGCCGGCGTCTCGCCCTCGCCGCTGGGGGCGGGACGCCCCGCCACAGCCGCGCCGGCGGCGCTATAAAAACCAGTGCCGCGATCAGTACATGATCGTCCTGGTCAAATGATGTGGCCACCAGGTGGTGTGGTAGTGCGTCCACAGACGGGCGTCAATCTGCGGGATGATGATCTGCATGTCTTTGGGGCGAATGTTATTGACCTCTTCGCACAGCAGGGCGGTGGCGTAGATGCAGTGCGCCCGGATTTCAACTTCCTGCCGGCTATCGCGCGGGACCATCTGGTAGGTGTTAATCGCATGCTCCAGTTCGGGTGAGTAACTCACGATTCCCAGCAACCGCAATGCGACCGGAACGATGTAATCGGCAAACGCGGTCATCTTGCCTAGGTCGTCCAGGGGGAACTGATTGTTCTTTCTCAGGTTGGAGTAAACGAACCAGATTCCCAGCTGGGGCAGCTTGTAAAACTTGACGGTCGCGCCGTCGTACGGGCTGACGTCATTGAAACGGGGAAACTCTTTCACCATGCGATCGATGATTCCGGCGCCGTTGTCATAGAGGCGGGGCGGACAGGATTTCACAAAGCTGTGAAAGCGTCCGCTGTATTTTTCAGCCAACACGGAACCCACCTGATGCCAAACTTCCATCTTTTCGTCAAGCATGGGCAGTTCGATGTTGGCGGCGAAAATGCTCTCGAGTTCGGGCCGGGTCACATGGGCGAGGAACTTGCCGTCGAGAATGGGAATTCCGTTGTCCATCGCCCGCTTCATGCAGGCGAACAGTGCATCGGAATCGGACCAGTGGCGCCCGGCGTAGTCCACCTGGAACTTCACGTGCGTGGAAAAATCCGTGAAGGCCGTATCCACGCAATCGGCGGTCAGCACGAAATCGATGACTTCGTCGGCGGTGCCCTTGCCCACGTCGAAGGGCATCTGATAATCCGGCATGGGAAGCTCTTCGTAGGCCATCCAGTGGGCGACTTCCACGAGCTTGTCCACGTGAGTGCGAACGTCGCGGGAGTGCTCAATCACCGGGTGGAGGCTGTCGAGCACGGGACTGCCCGTGAGTTTGGGCCAGCGCACAGCAGGCTCGCCAGAGGTCGCGCTGAGGGTTCCAGACAAGGTGGTCATCGCACCCAGCGTTGCCATCGCTTCCAGAAATTGGCGTCGATCGCGAACTCCCACAAGGGCATCCTCAGTTCTTACTAGAGTGGAGTAAGAGTTTTGCACTTTATCCGTTGGCGCGTGCCACCAGCAAAATCGCCAGGGCATAGAAAACGAACATGAAGAACAGATAGATTTTTGCCTGGCTGCCCGAACCGTTGAATTCTCTCCAGGCCAGTACTCCCCACAGCGCCGCCACCATGGGTGCAGATTGGCCGATGGCGTACGAAATGGCCACTCCAGTAAAGCTCGCGGCCACCAGATTGAATACCATGCCCAGCCCCCAGATGAATCCGCCAAGCAGGCCGAGTGCGTGCCCGGAGGTTGGCCCGCTGAAGTAGCCGCTGAAGCTGACGGGCTCACCCACCAGCGGTTTTTTCATGAAGTAAACATTCCAGATGAGGCAGGAGAGCAGCGCGCCCAGGGTCAGGAACACGGCCACGCTATAGGGGCCGAGTGGATTGCCGTGAGTCATGGCGCGAGTCACGAAGGGCGCCCAGAGTCCCATAAGAACGCCGGAGACGATACAGGTGACAATGCTCTTCTTCGAGACTGAACGGCCCGCGCTGGCCAAGCTGCCGTAAGCCTTGCCATCGAGGATCACGGCCACCACGGCGCAAGTGACGCCGGCCGCCAGTAACCCCAGGTTGCCCTTGGGCTGTAGCGCGTAGCTGGAAACAACCCCGACCACCAGAGCGATGCCGATTGAAACCGGAAAGGCCACTGCGAGTCCGGCCATATCGATTCCGGCCACCAGCAACAGGTTGGCCAGATTAAAGATGGCGCCCGCGATCAGCATGTAAACGATGTTCGAGCCATCGGCGGAGTGGACATTGTTCATAAAGCTGGCGGGATCGCTCGCCGATTGGTTCCCCATGGTGAAGGCAAGGATGAGGGACACCAGGAAGATTCCCAGAGCGTAGTCCCAGTAGAAGAGTTCAAAGCGGTAGTTCTTCACTCCCTTGAAGGTGTTGGCCCAGGAGCCCCAGCAGATGGCGCTGGTAATCATCATCAACAGCGCGATTTCCAGACTGTGCGGCGTGTACATAAGTTCTCCTTGGCACGTGCCTGCTACTTGCCTTTAATTCTGGAAACAAAAAGCTGCAGGAAACGATCGGCGTCAACATCCACGCACACCTTGGCATTGGGCGCCACTTTGTCAATCCCCTCGATTACGTAGCGGTCGCCGTGCACCACGTTGCGCTCGATCATCCCATGGCGATTGGCGACGGTTTCACCCCGGGTAAACTCGCCCCGCGTTTCGACGTCCACGTGCATTTCCGGGGCCTTGACGAGGGTGGCATCGATGGCTACGCCGACTGCGAGAGGATCATACATCGGCGATCCCGAAGAGCCGAACTGCGCCGAAAGATCAACCAGATATTTTCCGACTCCATGGATGAAGTCGTTGACCGGGCCGTGGGTCTGGCTCAGCTGGTCAAGATATTTCTTGGAAAAGAGGGTTTTGTCGCCAACGTCCAGGCCCACCATGGTCAACGGCCAGCCCGCCTGGAAGACAATCTGCGCGGCCTCAGGATCGTTGTAGATGTTCGCTTCCGCCGAGGCATTCACGTTGCCGCCGGCGATCGAACCTCCCATGAGGATGACTTCCTTGACCAGGGGAACAATGGAGGGATCCTTCAGGACAGCCAGGGCAATGTTGGTCAGCGGCCCCACCGGGACCAGTGTGATTTCATGCGGCGCGGCATGCACCATCTGGATGATGAGGTCCGGTCCAAAATGCGAAGCGACCTGGCATTTGCTGGCAGGCAGTTCGATATTGCCCAATCCATTTTTGCCGTGCCAGAACTCAGCCGTAATGAGTTTCTGAAAAAGGGGATGTTGCGCGCCGGCTGCGACTGGAATGTCGCACCGGTTGGCAAGTGAAACCATCCGCAGCGCATTCTCGAGGCCCTGACTTGCAGTCACGTTTCCTGGGACCACGGTGATGGCGCGCAGGTCCAGTTCGGGAGAATTCAATGCCAGCATCAACGCCAGGGCGTCGTCGGTTCCAGGATCGGTGTCGAAAATGACTTTCTTTGGAGCCGCCGCTGAGGCCGGAAGAGTGCAGGCAAGCAGGGCGGCGGCCAGCTGGAAAATGATTTTGTTCAAACGTTTCAAAATTCGTTTCTCCCGACTCGAAGCAGCGTCGTAGCCTAGCTTTCAGACCGAAATGCTGTCAAGGCCAATTGTGGGTGCCAATTGTGGGTGCGAGGCCCGCTCAAGGCCCCTTCAGAATCTCCGGGTGGGGCCATCGCGTCGCCGGAGGGCGTTCGCGCCTACGATACGCGGTGCCGTACAATTGGGAGCGCGAGTATGGCAATCGGGAACAAAGGACGTTTCGGGGTGGCAAGCGACCTGAGCAGTGGGATGGACACCATCGCGACGCTGTCGGGAAATCCCCTGGTATCCAATCGCGGCATTCCCCTCCATCTCGACTGGCTGCAGCAGGTCCGGGTAAACACCAGCGCGGTCGAACGCCGGGCGCAAAGTCACGTCGCCCGGCGCACCGTCAAAAAAGCCTGGCAGGCGGCATGGTTGCTGCGCGCCGTCTCCTGCATGGATCTCACCACCCTCTCAGGCGATGACACCGAGGAGCGGGTCCGGCGCCTCTGCGCCAAGGCCCGGCATCCGATTCAGGATGACCTGGTCAGGCGGCTGGAAATTGAGGAACTGGACGTCAAAGTTGCCGCGGTATGCGTGTATCACCCGTTTGTTGAAACGGCCGTGCGCGCGCTTGAAGGCAGCGGCGTGCGCGTGGCTGCGGTTTCCACCGGCTTTCCCGCAGGCCTGTCGCCGCTGACCGAGCGCGTGGCGGAAGTTCGGCGTTCAGTGGAGGCGGGAGCAAACGATATCGATGTCGTCATTACCCGCGCGCATGTGTTCGGCGGCAAGTGGCAGGCGCTCTACGACGAGATTGCAGCCTTCAAACAAGCCAGTGGCCGGGCGCACATGAAAGTCATTCTCGGCACTGGCGATCTGCTGACCCTGCGCAACGTGGCTCGGGCCAGCTTCGTCGCCATGATGGCGGGCGCGGATTTCATCAAGACTTCGACCGGCAAAGAAGCGACGAACGCTACTTTGCCTGTAGGCTTCGTCATGACGCGCTGTATTCGCGAATACGCTCAGGAGACCGGGATGGCGGTCGGCTTCAAGCCGGCGGGCGGAATTCGCACTGCCAAGCAATCTATCGAATGGCTGGCGCTGATGAAGGAAGAACTGGGCCCCTCCTGGATGAGAGCAGAACTGTTTCGCTTCGGAGCGAGTGGGTTGCTGAATGATATCGAGCGGCAACTTGAACACTACGCAACGGGACGCTATTCGGCGGACTATCGCCATCCGCTGGCATAGAAAGAATGTGTGGGCCGGACACTCTTGTCTGGCGCTTTTGACTTTGATTTGTGTTCGAGTGTGTTCGATACAACCAACATATGAGCATCGCCGAAAAGTTCCTTGCCATGGAGTACGGTCCCGCGCCGGAGGATCCAAAGGAGGCCCTTGGCTGGCTGGATGCTCATGGCCGCCGCTTCGGACACTTTATTGCCGGCGCCTGGCGGCAGCCGCTGGAAGGTGGATACTTCGAAACCACAGATCCCTCCACGGGCGATAAACTTGCCACCGTGGCCCAGGGATCGGCGGTGGACATTGACGCCGCGGTCCGGGCCGCAAGCGCAGCCCTGCCGAAATGGCAGGCGCTCACACCGCACGCGCGAGCTCGATATCTGTACGCCCTGGCGCGCACGGTGCAGAAGCATTCCCGCCGCTTGGCTGTGCTCGAGACCATGGATAACGGCAAGCCCATCCGCGAGAGCCGCGACATCGATATTCCGCTGGTGGCCCGCCACTTTTATCACCACGCCGGATGGGCCCAGCTGCTGCATCAGGAGTTTCCCGGATACACCGCGTGCGGCGTAGTTGGACAGATCATTCCCTGGAATTTCCCCCTGCTCATGCTGGCCTGGAAGATCGCGCCGGCCCTGGCCACGGGCAACACGGTCGTGCTCAAGCCCGCAGAGTTCACGCCGCTGACGGCCCTTGCCTTTGCGGAAATCTGCTCGGAGATCGCCCTGCCGCCGGGTGTGGTCAACATTGTTACCGGCGACGGCGCGACCGGCGAGGCGCTGGTCAAGCATCCCGATGTGGCCAAGATCGCGTTCACCGGATCGACTGAAGTGGGACGCGCCATCCGCAGCGCGACTGCTGCGAGTCACAAACGTCTTTCGCTCGAGCTGGGTGGCAAGTCGCCTTTCATCATCTTCGAAGACGCCGACCTCGACAGCGCAGTCGAAGGCCTGGTCGACGGCATCTGGTTCAACCAGGGGCAAGTTTGCTGCGCCGGCTCCCGCCTCCTGATGCAGGAGAGCATCGCCGAGCCGCTTATCGCGAAAGTACGTGACCGCATGAGTACGCTGCGTGCCGGAGCTCCACTCGACAAGTCCATTGATATTGGCGCTATCGTCGCCCCCGTGCAGTTGGATCGGATCAAGCGGCTGGTGGACCAGGGAGTCGCGGATGGCGCCACCTGCTGGCAGCCGCCAATCGAGTTGCCGTCGCGCGGGCTTTACTATCCGCCAACCCTGCTCAGCAACGTGCATCCCACATCGATTGTGGCGCAGCAGGAAATTTTCGGCCCGGTGCTGGCCAGCATGACGTTCCGCACGCCCAGTGAAGCGGTGGAACTGGCGAACAACACAGTTTATGGCCTGGCTGCGTGTGTCTGGAGCGAGAGCATCAATGTCGCGCTGCATGTGGCTTCTCAACTCAAGGCGGGAGTGGTCTGGGTCAACTGCACCAACCTGTTCGACGCCTCGTGTGGATTTGGCGGTTACAGGGAAAGCGGCTACGGCCGTGAGGGCGGCCGGGAAGGCTTGCGGGAATATCTCGAGCCGGAGTGGTTCAGGAATGCCCCGGCCCTGCCCCCTGCGAAACCGTTGCTTGAACCGAAATCAAACGGCGATTCCGGCGTGACAACTCCTGCCATTGACCGCACGGTGAAGCTTTATATCGGAGGCAAGCAGGCGCGTCCCGACTCCGGTTACAGCATGGAAGTGCGCGCCGCGGATGGCCGGCTTCTGGGCGAAGTGCCCCTGGGCAACCGCAAAGACATTCGCAACGCCGTGGAGGCTGCGCATAAGGCTTCAGCCTGGGCGAAGACTAGCGCGCACAACCGGGCGCAGGTTCTGTACTACATAGCAGAGAATCTTTCACTGCGCGGCGATGAGATCGCGCGCCGCCTGGCCGCGATGGTAGGCGAAACTCAAGCCGCAGCCGAAGTAAGCCTCGGAATCGAGCGCATCTTTTCCTACGCCGCCTGGGCGGACAAATTCGATGGGGCCGTGCACAATCCTCCTTTCCGCAACGTCGCTCTGGCCATGAATGAGCCGCTTGGGACAGTCGGGATCATCTGCCCGCATCAGGCGCCTCTGCTCGGATTCCTGTCTCTCGTGATGCCCGTGCTCGCAGCCGGCAACGTGTCCGTCGTGGTGCCTTCCGAGACCTATCCCCTAATCACTGCCGAGTTGTACCAGCTTTTCGATACCAGTGATCTGCCCGGCGGAGCGGTCAACATCGTCACTGGGTACACATCCCAGCTTCTAAAAACTCTCGTCGAGCATGACGACCTGGACGCCGTCTGGTGTTTCGCCGATGAAGCCAGCGCAGTTGCCGCCAAAACTTACTCGATCGGGAATCTCAAGCAGGTATTCACCAATGAAGGCCGCTCCGTCGACTGGTTTAACATGCAGCAGGGCGAGGGCCGCTGGTTCCTGCAGCACGCTACCCAGGTGAAGAATATCTGGGTTCCCTACGGCGAGTGAGTTGACGCCCACGACAGTCCGTTGACACAATCCGAACCGCTGAATAGACTCGCCTTCTTCACGTTTGCGGTTCGTAACTGGAATCAAAATCGATCTGCAGGGTCTTCTGAACAATGGCTAAAATTCCTCGAATTGCGGTGGTGGGCAGCGCAAATATTGATCTCACCACCTTCACCGACCGCTTTCCCAAACCCGGCGAAACCATCTTCGGCCAGAAATTCGACCTGGGATTCGGCGGTAAGGGCGCCAACCAGGCCACTGCCGCCAAGCTGTGCGGTGCTGCGGTCTTCATGGTGGCGCGGGTGGGGAGCGATCTGTTTGGACCGGCCACCATCGAGAATCTCAACAAGCTCGGCATCGACACCACTCATGTTAAACAAGTAAAAGGTGTGTCCAGCGGCGTGGCCCCGATATTTGTCGAGCCCAGCGGACAAAACCGCATTTTCGTGGTCAAAGGCGCCAACGACCAATTGAAGCCCGCTGACGTGGATGCGGCTGCCGACCTGCTCAAGGCGGTTGATTGCATCGTGCTCCAGTTCGAAATTCCGCTGGAGACGGTTTACTACACCGTGGCCTTTGCACGGAAGAGCGGAATCCGCTGCATCCTGAATCCGGCTCCCGGCCAGCCCATCGACATCAAGGCCGTCGACGGTCTTGATTATTTCGTCCCCAACGAAAGCGAAGCTGAGACCATTACCGGCATGCCGGTGAAGAACGTCGAAGACGCCAAAAAATGTGCGGAGCGGCTGCTGAGCTACGGAATCCGCCGCGTCATTATCACACTCGGCGCCAACGGTTCGCTGCTGGCGGGAAAAGAGGGTATGGAGCACCTGCCGGCGTTTCCGGTGAAGAGTATCGACAGCACCGGTGCCGGCGACGCTTTCATCGGTAGCTTTGCCGTCTTCCTGGGAGAAGGCCTTCCCGAACGCGAAGCCGTCCGGCGCGCGAATCTGTACGCGGGACTCTCAACCACCGGGGTGGGAACGCAGAAATCCTTCTACGATCGGGCGCGCTTCGATGCTGAGTGGGCAGCGCGCTGCAAGTCCTAGCGCTGCCGGTTGCTGCAGTCATTCAGTGGCTCCCGGGAAGGTGCGGACAATTCGCAACTGTCGTGATGCTCACTTTCGCTGTGATGAAATCGGCAGCCGCGAAATGTCAGGTCAATTCATCCTGTCAATTCAAAAGACAAATAAGTACAATAGGGAACTTTCATAGGAGCTCCCCATGTCGAGAATTTTCCCGCGAACCGGCTGTCTCCGGAGATTGACATCTTCTCTTTCGCTCTTGCTTCTGCTGAGCGGTCCCTGGTCTCTCGCTGCTGCAGCTTTCGAAGACAACGCCCCCGCGCATCTGCAATGCGAAGGTATGCCCGAGCCGCTCGGAATCGACATCGTCCATCCCCGGCTCTCCTGGCAGCTCGAGGATTCCAGGCGTGGCGCCCGGCAGGCGGCCTATGAAATTCGCGTGGCCAGCTCGCCGGAAGCTCTGGCGCAGGACCGTGCCGATGTGTGGGACAGCGGCCGCGTTGAATCCGATGAGTCGGTCAACGTGACCTACGGCGGTCCGGCCGTCGAGTCTCGCCGCCGCTACTACTGGAAAGTGCGGGTCTGGGATGCGCAGGGGCAAGCCTCGCCCTACAGCCAAGCCAGTTGGTGGGAGATGGGACTGCTCTCTCCCGACGACTGGAAGGCCAAATGGATTACGCGGGACATGCCGCTCTTGCGGGGAGATTATGAATCGGCGCCCAAATGGATCTGGGCGGCCGATGACAATGCGCTGACCCAAGCCACGCCTGGCAAACACGATTTCCGCTTCGCCTTCAAACTGGCGCAGAAACCCAAAGAGGCCATGCTCTTCATCACGGCCAAGGATAATGTCGCCGCGTGGGTCAATGGTAAGCAGGTGGTGGTCGAATCGCCCATGGGCAAGTTCGGTCGCGCGCAGGATCCGTGGGGGTATTTTCGAGTCATCCCCGTCGGCAAGCTCCTGCACGCCGGCGCCAATTCGCTGGCCGCTGAGGCGATCGTTCAGCAGGAGCGCGACAGGCCTCCGCAGGCAGGGTTTATTGCGCTGCTTCGGGTGCAGACGGCTGACGGCAAAATCGAGCGCTTCGTTTCCGGACCTGAATGGAAAACGGCGCCCGAACAAACCGGCAACGACTGGGTAGCGCAAACGTTTGACCATTCGTCCTGGCCCGCTGCGGCAGTGGTGGCTGAAATCGGCGAAGCGCCGCTGGGCACTCCTTGGCCCGCTCAGCCCGTCGATCTGCTGCGAAAAAATTTCAGCGTAGCCAGGACCGTGCGCAGCGCCCGTGTCTATTCGACTGCATTGGGAACCTATCAGATCTATTTGAATGGCCAGCGGGTCGGAAACGATGTTCTTGCTCCCGGCTGGACCGATTATCGCAAGCGCGTGGCTTATCAGGTCTATGACGTCACTTCGCAGGTAAAGCAGGGCGGAAACGCCATCGGCGCGATTTTAGGCGGAGGTTGGTATGCCGATGGTCTGGGCTGGTTGCAGACCCGATACAACTTTGGACCGCCGCCGGTGCGGTTGCTGGTGCAACTTGAAATCGAATTCACCGACGGCTCGCATGATTCCATTCTGAGCGATGACTCGTGGAAGGCAAAACCATCTCCCATCGTCACATCGGAAATCTACAACGGTGAAAATTACGATGCCCGGCTGGAGCCGGCCGGGTGGGACCAGCCATCATTCTCCGACTCGCGCTGGGGAGCAGTCACAACCGCACCCGCGCCCCAGGCTCCGCTGGTTGCACAGGATTTTCAGCCCATCCGGGTCAACGAGATACTTAGGCCCAAGAGCGTAAGCAATCCGACGCCCGGAGTTTATATCTTCGATCTGGGCCAGAACATGGTCGGCTGGGCGCGTTTGCACATTTCCGGTAAGCCTGGAGCTAAAGTTCGGCTGCGCTTCGGGGAAGTCCTCAAACCGGACGGCGAGCTTTATACCGAAAATCTGCGTACGGCCGAAGCTACCGACACCTACATCCTGCGCGGTAAGGGAAGTGAAACGTTTGAACCGCACTTTACTTTCCACGGATTCCGCTATGTCGAACTCACTGGCTACCCGGGAACGCCCACGCAGGACGCAATTGAAGGCGTAGTGTTCTACACCGCGGCGCCATTCACTATTCAGTTCAGCACGGGAAATCCGATTGTGAACCAGTTGTGGAGCAACATACTTTGGGGGCAGCGTGGAAATTTTCTCAGCGTGCCCACGGATTGTCCGCAGCGCGACGAGCGTCTGGGCTGGATGGGCGATGC
>Ga0335082_10000511_pt1 | contig 40357 bp, 41 predicted proteins | sample Lox_Sample_41_FD_206718 | JGI IMG/M metagenome (GOLD analysis project Ga0335082, IMG submission 206718) | Soil microbial communities from Loxahatchee National Wildlife Refuge, Florida, United States - Lox_Sample_4.1 | ecosystem: Environmental > Terrestrial > Soil > Wetlands | place: USA...
GCCTGTCTCCTTACGACCTCACGGCGCGGATCGCTAGCAAGCACCGCCGAGCACGTGCACGTACTCTTCCGTATGCTGCTTTTTCGAGAGGCGCTTCAGAATCGCGACCTGGCGGTCGTGAATATGGGTCCACGCATCTCTGAAGTTCTGCGCGCTGATGGGGGCACCGTCGCCCGCCTGATCTCTGGCATACGCACCGGCATCGCGGGCGCACTTCATGGTCTTGTCCAATGGGAAGTTCTCGAGCCCCCAGTCGTTGAGGTGTGTGCGAATCGGACCTTCCGAGAGCCGGCGACCCTCACCCGCAACGTCTGTCGGAATGTTTTTGATCTTGGCGGCCTTCGCGAATGCGGCCCAGAGAATGGCACCAATGAGCTCGGCCTCGTCGCCCACCGGTATTGTCGCGGCCGGCGCCGGCCCATCGGCGTGAGCCGCGCTCGAGAGCACGCTCAAGGCGCCTGTCGCCGCAACCAGTTCCAACAGCTCTCGTCGGGAAACCACGCGTCTGAGTCTTGGCACTGGATCTGCCCTCCTTCCGCCGCAGCCGTATCGTCCAACGCCGCGGCGTGTCAAGGCCTCCGGGGGTGTGGCCGAGGGCGCCCCGAAATCGTTGACAAGATCGACCGGACGGGACGATGCGCTTTGGGCACGCCGGTCGATGTGCGATCGGACGAGGGCACCACGCCCCGCCAATGAACGCCGTCCAAGGTCGTCGGGCTGCGAAAGTAGCATTCCTACGCGATCATGGTGCAGACGCGAACGCCACCGACCACCATGGCTTTACGGCACTGCACCGCGCAGCCGAGATGGGGCAAGAGCAGGTCGTCGAGCGTCGGCTCAGTCGGGGCGCGTCGCCTCCAGTTGAGGCCCAAGGACAGACCCTACGCTCGCTTGCCGAGACCCGCGGTGAACACGCTATCGTCGCGCTGTTCGGTGGTTGTTCCGGGCAATAGGACGGTCGGCACCATCTAGGCTGCCATGAAAGCCGCGGGCGCCGTCAGGACGTGGCGAGTTTCCGCGGAAGTGGACGGCGCCGTGCAGCAACGGCACGGCTTCTCTGAAATGCCATTGAGGCGCTGGTACCCCGCGACACGCGCAGAGTTTTACCCCCCTTTGAGTTTCTCGTCTGCCGGGCATAGCTTACACGACATGAACCCACTCCTCGAACTTGTCATGGGCCCGCTGCTCACCGTGCACCAGTGGCTCTACGAGCACAGCGACGGGCGGATCGGCGCGAGCCTCGGTGGCCGGCCGATGCTGCTCCTGCGCACCGTCGGCCGCCGAAGCAAGCAGCCCCGCACCGCCGCGCTGCTTTACGTACGCGAGGGCGACGCGTACGTGGTGGTCGCGTCGAAGGGTGGTGCGCCTCAGCATCCGGGGTGGTTCCACAACCTTACCGCTCAGCCCGACGTGGAAATCCAGGTGGGACGCGAGCGCATTCCGGTGCGCGCCCGGGTCGCCGAGGGTGAGGAGCGCTCCGGACTCTGGGCACGTGCGGACGAGATCAATCAGGGCCAGTACGCCGTGTACCAGTCCCGCACAAACCGCGTGATCCCGGTCGTAGTGCTCGAGCGCAGGACATCGAGGGGTTCAAGGCGTACATCTGCGAGCGGTGCTGCGGCCAGCGCTCCGCGCTGACGGCGGACAAGATTCGATCGAGGACGGCGGCGTCCCGAGTGCTTCCGCCGCGCTGCCAACGGCCGACGATGCGCGGCTACGCTTGCGGCAACGTGGTCGTGCGCTTGGTCAATTCATACATCGGTATTGCCAGGACGTAAAAGCATACGTCCGCGAGGACCTTCGCGATCAGTACTCCGACGCCGAAATTTCCGACGTGCAGCGGCACGGCGTACAGAAGATACGGACGAACGATGCAGGCGTTGAATACCCCTGCCGGAAGGAACTCGAGAATCAGTTTTGCCGCCCGGCGGCGCTTCGAGTCGTGACGGTCGCGAATCCATATGACTGCGTAGAATGCGGTCATCTCGGTCGCAGATCCTGCCAGGGCCGCCATGACCCGGTTGTGGCTCCATCGGAAAACCAACCACGCGATCAACACGACTCCCGCGGCCGCAACTGCTTCGGCGGGAGCGTATCGCAACAACCACTCGTTTGTCTTGCGACGCCACTTGTTCTCCGGCGCCAACGGGAACCTCGCCGTGCGACGATGGGGGACCGCTCGGGATGCTGCGTTCATCGTATTACGAATTGCAGCAGCACGATTCGTCGACCGCGGAACCCCCGATACCGGCCGCACACCGTCACGCTAGATCCGATCGTGATGGACGTGAAACGACAGGACGCTACCTGTGACCATGCTCCAACCGGTGAAGAAGAAGAGAACGCCCCAAATCGTCTGCAGCGCGATGATCACCAGCGGGTTCCAGAACACCGCCAAGCCGGCGGCAAGGTCGGCGGTCGGCTGTGACGCAGTCGACCAGTTCAGCGCCAGGGTCACGCCATAGAGCATGCCAATCATTGCCATGACCTGGTACGCCGAGATGCGTCCGCCGCCGCGATAGTCGGCGCGCAGTGTCTCAGAGTAGATGCGCCAGGTCTGCGACAGCAGTAGCGTCGTGATGAACGCCGTGCGGAACTGCGAGCCCAAGAAGAGCCACATTCCGAACAACCCTGCGCCGACGTAGAGCATGGCGGTGAGCGCTTGGACCGGCACGACCTTGATGCCTTCCAGACTCGACGAATAGGCGATCTTCTTGGTTGCGCCACCGTCGCACCACCGGGCGCACCACGCCGCAAACGCCGAGTATCTCGATCGCAACTACGGTAGCATCCTGATCATCTGGGATCGCCTCTTCCGCACGTTTGCCGCGCAGTGCACCCCACCCTGTTATGGACTCACGACCAACATCCATACGTTCAATCCAGTGAGAATCGCGACTCACGAGTGGGCGGCGATGTTCCACGATGTGCTACGACCAGGACCCCTGCGGCGGCGCCTGGCGCACGTTTTCGGGGCGCCGGGGCGCTTGCGGAGGAGCGCTCTACGCGCTGACCGCGAAGACGGTGACCGCCCGTGCGAATCCTTTGAGCTCGACCGTCCCGAGATTCTCGAATCGATATCCGGCGCCATCGTCACCAATCGAGCCCACGGTGCGCTGGTCGGCGAGGACCTGGCCGGGTTCGGCGCGGGTGCACAGCCGGGCGGCAAGGTTCACCGGTGATCCAACCGCAGCGTATTCCAGACGCCCCTTGCTGCCGATCGCGCCGATGGTGACGTAGCCGCTGGCGATCCCGACTCCCAGACCGATGTCGGGCCCCAGGTTCCGCCAGTGCGACAACACGACGCTTCCCCGCTCCCGCATCTTGAGTCCCATCGTGACAGCCCGCTGGGCATGATCCGCGTACGGAATCGGTGCCCCGACGAGCGTGAGAATACCGTCGCCCGCAAAGTCCTTGATGGTGCCGCCGCACTCGGCCACGGCCTCGCCGATGGCGTCGTAGTATTGTTGCAGGAGTTGCATCACGTCCTCCGGGGCCGCCGTTTCAGAGAACGCCGTGAACCCTCGCAGGTCGCAGGCCACCACGGAAAGTTGGACGCGGACTTGTTGGGTGGCGTTCACGAGCCCGCGCTCGCGGACCAGGCGTGCCACCTGAGGGGAGAGAAACCGTGCCAGAAATTGGCCCCGCTGGCCTTGGAGGACGTGATAGCGCACGGCCCCGGCAAGGAAGATGATTTCGCCGATCGCGCTGGTGATCGGCCTCAACGCGTCAGGCACGAACAGCGCCGATACCAAGAAAGGCGTCGCCGCACCGAACGCCGTGAGGCGAACGCGCTCGGAATGATCGGGGTTGGCGTGCAAGAGCTGGAACACCGACACGAAGGAAAGTGCGAGCGCCAGATAGATGGGCACCGCGAAGAGATAATAACCGGGTTGAGATAGGTGGACGCCTTTGAACGCCTGGAATTGTAATCGGGGGAGTGCGACACCGAGCACCCCGTAGACCACAGCGAGCCCTTGTGCCGTTCGCAGCAGCCGGTCGCCCATCTCACTATGGCGCTCGTCGGCAGCTTCGGTGCGGCGTATGCGCAAGAGCCACTCGAACGCTGCCATGAACGCGCCGGTCTCCACCAGCGCGAACAGTCGACCCCAGACGAGCCGGTCGGCTCCTAGGAGACCGGCGTTCACCAACACATTAAGCATGAGAGCAAGACCCACGAAGCCGAGGAAGACGGCGAGGGCGCGGCTGGTTGGAGATCGCGGGTCCGCGCCCACGAAGGAGAGTCCCATTCCGAACGCAAACAGCCCCACTACGAGATCGGACGTGTCAACCATTTCTGGCCGACCGACATACCAGAATTGGCCGAAGCCGGCACCTTCGTCACGATGCGCATCCCGAGGTAGTGTCGATGGCGAGAGGCTGCGGAAGCGCGGCCTTGATGTGGGCTGATGGAACCGAACCGCGAGTCCGCGAAAGGCTGAAGAGTTTCGCCGGGCCCCATCGCGAGGCTGATCCGCGCTCGTCCTTCGACTCTCCGGCCGTGGCTGGCTGTTGCTTGCGCGGCAGCGCCGACGTGGGTATTCAGCCACCTCCGATGGTCAGCGTTCACCAAAGGATCGCGCAGGAGCTCTCGGTGCACGAGCGCCAGGTCGAGGCTGCCGTCCGCTTGCTCGACGGCGGCGCCACGGTTCCGTTTGTCGCGCGCTATCGCAAAGAAGCCACCGGCGGCCTCGACGACACGCAGTTGCGCAAGCTCGAAGAGCGCTTGGCGTATCTACGCGAGCTCGAGGAGCGCCGCGCCACCGTGCTGCACAGCATTGGCGAGCAGGAAAAGCTGACACCGGAGCTTGAGCACTCCATCCTCGCCGCCGACACACGCACCGCCCTCGAAGATCTCTACCTGCCCTATCGCCCGAAGCGGCGGACCAAGGCGCAAGTGGCGCGCGAGGCCGGCTTGGAGCCGCTGGCGTTTGCCATCCTCAAAGATCCGAGCCTGCCACCGGAACAGCGCGCCGCCGCCTTCGTCGATGCAGCGAAAGGCGTTCCGGACATCGCAGCCGCCATCGACGGGGCGCGCTGCACCTTGATCGATCACTTCAGTGAGGAGCCCAGCCTGGTCGGTCGGGCGCGCGCTCACTTATGGGAACGCGGGCAGATCAGCGCCAAGGTGGTTGCCGGCAAGCAGGCCGAGGGCGCCAAGTTCTCCGACTACTTCGCCTACTCCGAAGCGATCAAGAGCGTTCCGTCGCATCGCACCCTGGCACTGCTTCGCGGGGTGGCCGAGAAGATCCTCCGCGTCTCGTTGATCCTACCCGAGGACGAACACCTCGCGGCCAAACAGGCCGGCGCCGGCGAGCGCATGATTGCCGCACATTTCGGAGTACAAGATTGTGGCCGCGCGGCTGATGCTTGGCTGCACGAGACGGTGCGTATCGCCTGGCGAACCAAGCTGTATCCGCACATCGAAACCGATCTCATCACGCGGCTGCGCGAGCGCGCTGAGGCAGAAGCCATTCGCGTCTTCGGACGCAACTTGCGTGCGCTCCTGCTCGCCGCACCGGCGGGCTCGCGCACGACGCTCGGACTGGACCCGGGCCTGCGCACGGGGGTGAAGGTGGCGGTGGTCGATCGCACCGGCAAGGTGCTGACCACGGAGACGATCTACCCGCACCCGCCGCGCCACGACTGGGACACCGCTATCCACGTGCTTGCCCGGCTGGCGGAACGGTTCCACGTCGAGCTCGTCGCCATCGGCAACGGCACAGCATCCCGCGAAACCGATCGTCTGGTCGCCGACCTTCTACGGCGTCACCCCGAGTTGAGGCTGATAAAGGCGATGGTCAGCGAGGCCGGCGCGTCGGTGTACTCCGCCTCGGAGTATGCCTCCGCAGAGTTGCCGGACATCGATGTCTCGTTGCGCGGCGCGGTCTCCATCGCGCGCCGACTGCAGGATCCCTTGGCCGAGCTGGTGAAGATCGACGCCAAGTCGATCGGCGTGGGCCAATACCAGCACGACGTCAACCAGCCGCAGCTGGCGCGGGCGCTGGACGCGGTCGTCGAAGACTGCGTCAACGCCGTCGGCGTCGATGTGAACACCGCATCGGCGCCACTGCTGGCACACGTCTCGGGGCTGCACGCCGGGCTGGCCGCGAACGTGGTGGCCCATCGCGACGCCAACGGCGCCTTCCGCACGCGCCAGCAGCTCAAGCAGGTGGCGCGCTTGGGAGAACGGGCCTTCGAACAAGCTGCGGGGTTCCTGCGGATCCCGGACGGCGAGAATCCGCTCGATGCATCGGCCGTCCACCCCGAGGCGTATCCCATCGTCGAGCGAATTCTGAGTCGCGCGGGACGGGCGCTGAAGCAAGTCATCGGCGATCCCGTCTTCCTGCACACGCTCAATCCGAAGGACTTTGCCGACGACCGGTTCGGTGAGCCGACTATCCGTGACATCCTCTCCGAGCTCGAGAAGCCGGGACGCGACCCGCGTCCAGAGTTCAAGACGGCCGCGTTCAAGGACGGCGTCAATACGCTCGAAGACTTGCAGCCCGGGATGGTCCTCGAAGGCGTGGTCAGCAACGTGACCAACTTCGGCGCCTTCGTCGATGTCGGCGTCCATCAAGACGGGCTGGTGCACATCTCGGCGCTGGCGGACCGGTTCGTCAAAGACCCCCACGAAGTCGTCAAGGCTGGTGACGTGGTGAAGGTACGGGTGGTCGGTATCGACCTGCCGCGCAAACGCATCGCGCTATCGATGCGTCTGCACGACGGCTTCGGCCCTACCCCGACCTGACTCGACCTGGACTACGCTGCGGTGTCGACCGCGGTGCGCCCCTTCTCGGTCAGCGCGAAAGTAGCGGCGGCATTGTCATAGGTCACCAGCCCGTCTCCCACGAGGCCTTCCATCAGCTGCGAAAACGCCTGATGGCCGGCCTGGTAGAACACCAGGCTGTGGGTATGCAGCTCGCGGAGGGGAATCGTTCCACCCTTCTTCGCGATGAACTTCAGCAGTCCCTGTCGTGCTGCTTGCGTATCGGTGGGCATGCCAATCACGCTCCGTTCACGCGCCGAACTCGACGGGGAGATTGGCCGGCCGCCGCATGAAGCCCATGGGCGTGAACTCCATCAGCTCCTCGCGCAGGCGCGCCCCCGGCGGCATGAAGTCGAGCACCGCGTCGAGCATGCAGCGCATCTCCTGGCGCGCCAGATGGGCCCCCAGACAGAAGTGCGTCCCGTGGCCGAAGGTGAGCAGCTCCGTCGGGTCACGGTCGAGGTCAAAGCGGTCGGGGTCGGGGTAGACCGACGGGTCGCGGTTGGCGCCGCCGAAGCTCAGCATCATCATCTGCCCCTTGCGGATGCGGCGGCCGCGCAGCTCGAAATCCCGCACCGCATAGCGCGGCAGCGCCCCCGGGCCGCCGAAGCCGAAGCGCATGATCTCGTTCATCGCCTTGGCGATCATCTCGCGGTCGGCCCGCAGTCGCTCGCACGCTTCCGGGTGCTGCAACAAGGTGAGGATCGACACCAGGCCGCCCATGGCCGTGGTCTCGCTGCCTGCGCCGATGAGCCCGGACACCAGGATGACGATCTCATCATCGGTGATCGGCGCGTCGCCCGCGCTTTGCGCCTGCAGCAGGTCCGACAGCAGATCGTCGCGCGGCCCGCCGCGGCGTTCCTGCACCATGGCGCGCACCCACTCGGCCAGCTCGAGGAACGCCGCCTCTCCCTTGCGCTGCAGCTCGGTATCCCCAATACCCAAGAAGCCTTGGATGGTCGTCTGCGCCAGCGCACGGAACCGATCCTCATCGCCGCCGGCCGCGGGCACGCCGGTGATCCGGCTGATCACCGCGTTCGGAATTGGGTTGCAGAACTCTCCCAGCAGATCGACCACGCCGCGGCGGCCGCGCAAGGGCGCGGCGAAGCGCTCGATGACCTCGCGCACCTGCTGCTCGATGCGCGCCACCGCACGCGGCGTGAACGCCGCCGAAGCGATGCGCCGCACCCGCGCGTGCTCGGCGCGCGACAGCGCAAACAAATTGTTGTCGGCGACCCAGCGCAGGAAGCTGCCCTCCGCGGCAGGAACATAGAACTCCCATGCCCGCCGATCGCCGGTGACGTGCTCGGCATCGTCGAGCAGGCGGCGCACGTCGTCGTGTCGCGTCACCCACCAGAACCCCAAGCCCGGCACCCAATGTACCGGATCTTCCTCGCGCAACTGCGCAATGATCGGGTACGGATTGAAGAAGAAGGCTTCGGACTGAATCGGTGATTCCGTCAGCTCAATCGCCGAGCTCATGTGACGCCTCCTTGGCCAAGCGTGCGCCGCCGCTATCGCCCTATGCCTGCTCCTACCACCCGCCCCAACGCAGCGTCAATTGCCGTGCCCCGCGCCGGGATCCCAGGTAAGTTGAGGTGAGCAACCAAACCTTCTATGAGGTGTGCAAGGTGACGCGCGGCGACGACGGCCGTCGCCGGAGGAGCTGCAGAATGTTCAGCGCGGAAGACCAGAAGAAGATTCTCCAGTGGTTCAAGCAGATCGTCGGTTCCACCAAGCAGTGCCCGGGCTGCGGCCAGATCGATCGCGCCTTCAGTCACCCGGATCTCGTGTGTCTACCGGTCGCCGCCTCCGGTCAAGAGAAGAGCCTCCAACACGCGCATCACTTTCTCGTGAGAGAGTGCGGCGTCTGCGGCTACACGATGCTCTTCAACGCCGATCGGATCGGCATCCAGTATCATCCGTAGAGAGACAGCGGTCACGAGGACGGGCGCGGGTGCCTGGTCCGCGTCGTCGCGGTATCGACGGGTATCCACGTCGTGGCCTGGGCCTGTGCACGAATTACAACGCGGCTTCTCGTAGTTTCACTGCGAGCCCCCGCGTCGCCACGTCGAGCGCTGCCGCACTTCGTGCGTTCGCGGCCGGGCATGCGCGGCACGGCCGTTGCTCGACGTTCAGACGGGGATGCATCTCTGTGGGCGCTCGCGAGCGAGCGCTTCGGGGACGTCCCTCACACATCGCGGTGCCGGGTTGCGGCTCGCCGATGGGAGCGTGGGTCATGGAATACGGCCAGAACGACGAGCTCGAGCTTGCAGCGGAGGGACCACGTTTCTGGACGCGTGACACCTTGCGCCAGGTGGTCGAACGCGTGCTCGGTCAGCGCCAGTTCATCGTCGTCTCGAATCGCGAGCCGTACATCCATCGCCTCGATGGCGAGGAGGTGATCTGCGAGCGGCCGGTGAGCGGCATGGTCACGGCGCTCGAGCCGGTGATGCGGGTGTGCGGCGGCTCGTGGGTGGCGCACGGCAGCGGCGCGGCCGATCGTGACGTCGTCGACAGCCATGACCGCATCCGCGTGCCGCCACAGCACCCCGAATATACGCTGCGCCGTGTGTGGATGAACAAGCGCGACGAGGACGACTACCACTACGGCTTCGCGAACCAGGCCCTGTGGCCGTTGTGCCACATCGCCTACCGGCGGCCGCTGTTCGAAGCGTCCGACTGGGAGGCTTACGTGCGGGTCAACCAGCAGTTCGCCGAAGTCGTGTTGGATGAGATCCAGGAGCCCAATGCCATCGTCCTCATCCAGGACTATCACTTCGCCCTACTGTCACAGTTCCTCCACCGAGCGCGCCCGCAGCTCTTGACCGCACAGTTCTGGCACATCCCGTGGCCGAACCGCGAGACCTTCCGCATCTGTCCGTGGGCCGATCAACTCCTCGAAGGCCTGTTGGGCAACGCGCTCCTCGGTTTCCACGTGCGCTACCATTGCCAGAACTTTCTCGAAAGCGTCGCGTCCAGCATCGAGGCGCGCGTCGACTACGAAGATGCGAGCATCACGCGAGCGGATCACGTGACCCTGGTCCGGCCGTTTCCGATCAGCCTCGATATCGACGCGCTGAGCGAGCAAGCCGCATCGGACGACACCACCGCGCGGATGCGCCGCCTGAGGCACCAGCTCGGCCTGGCGAATCAGCGCGTGCTGTTGGGTGTCGACCGCATAGACTACACCAAAGGCATTCCCGAGCGTCTGCAGGCGGTCGACCGCCTGCTGGCGAGTCACCCGGAGTACGTCGGCAAGCTGCGCTTCGTGCAGATCGGCGCCCCCAGCCGGACGCGCATCGGTTCGTATCAGACGCTCGCCAAGGAAATCGAGGTGCTGGTCGAGGAGATCAACTGGAAGTACGCGCAGGGACGCTGGGCACCGATCATCTATCGCGACACGGCGCACGGCACCGACGAGCTGCTGGCCTTCTACCGCCTCGCCGACGTCTGCGTCGCCAGCGCGTTGCACGACGGGATGAACCTCGTCGCCAAGGAGTACATCGCCGCGCGCGCCGACGGCGACGGCGTGTTGGTGCTGAGCCGCTTCACCGGCGCGGCGCGCGAGCTCGACCAAGCCTTACAGATCAACCCCTACGCCACCGACGAGACTGCGGAGGTCCTGCATCAGGCGCTGAGCATGAGCGAGGCCGAGCGCCGCGCGCGCATGACCGCGGCGCGCGAAACCGTCGCGCGCAACAACATCTACCGTTGGGCCGGCAAGATCGTCAGCGAGCTCGGACGCATGGCGGCGCGCCGCACCGTGGAGACGGCGGCATGAGCGTACGGGTGACGCGCACGGTCGAGAAGGCGCTACTGGCGCGCATCGCGGCGGCCCCCAGCGTCTTCTGCTTTCTCGACTATGATGGAACCCTGTCGCCGCTGGCACCGACGCCGATGGAGGCGGTGGCGCTTCCCGGCACGTCCGCGATCGTGCGACGGCTCGCCGCGGCTCCCGCCGTCCAAGTCGCGCTGGTCAGCGGGCGTCCGATTGCCGACGTCCGGCGCTTCTTGGATGTTCCAGGTATCTATTACGTCGGGACCCACGGGCTCGAGGTGCGCCGTCCCAGCGGTGACGTCGAGGTCGCCGAAGGCATTGCTTCGGTGCGCACGGTGCTGCCGGAGATCCAGCAGCGGCTGCAGGCAATCCTGGGCAGCCGGCCGGGCGTGCTGATGGAGGACAAAGGCGCGGCGCTGGCGTACCACTATCGCCTCGCGGCGCCCGCCGATGCCGTGGCGGTGCGCAAGGCGATCAGCGCCGTTGCGCACGACTATCAGCGTCGCGGCGTGCCGATCACCCTGGTCTACGGCCACGAGGTCGCCGAGCTGCGGCCGGCGAGCTGCGACAAGGGTAAGGCGGCGTGCGCGCTGTTGGCTCGACACGCGCGCTCGGCCCTCCCCGTCTACATCGGCGACGACCGCAGCGATGAAGACGCGTTCGAGATGTTGCCCCGCGAGTCGATCACGATCCGCGTGGCACCGCCGCGCACCCCGACCCACGCACGCTATCGGGTCCGCGAGCCCCGCGACGTGCAGCGCTTCTTGCGCCAGATGCTGCAAGCCCGAGCAGGGCACTGGCCACCCGACGGACCCCGACGCGTACACTGAGGCGGCGGGTTCCGTGCAAGCCATGGACATATCGGCAGCCCAAGCGTTTCAGTTCCATACCAGCTTGAATCTCACGTTGCTGACCAACCGGCGGGCCCGCGACCTCGCCGAGCTGTTGGAGCATCTCCGTGCGGTTCCGGGATCCGTCATCTACTACCACACCCATCATTTCCTGGTGCAGCACCAATATCTGTCGCCCGAGCCACCCAACGACTTCGCCTACTGGGTGACGAACGTCCTGCAGGAGGACCGGCTGGGCGAAGAATTGGCCGCCATCGACCTGATCACCTTTCACACCATCCGTGCTCTGCGCGAGCGCATCGTCGGGGTCATCGAACGCTTTCTCGACGCGCGCCGGCAGCTGCGCACCGCGCCCGACGGCGAGGAGTTCCATTTTCGCGAGGCCGTGTCCTTCATCGTGCCGACGACGTTGGAGGCCCGCGACCTGAGCGAGTTTGCAGACGGCCTGGAGCGCATTGGCTTCGGGTCGCTGTCGTTTCACGTCTTCGATGCGCGCCTGCGGCTCGAGAAGGGAGCGAACGACTTCTCGGAGTGGCTGGCGACGATGCTCGGCGAGCGCATCCTGGCGCAGGAGATCGCGCGCCTCGACCCGTACACCTACACGCTGGACGGCTTGCGCGCGGCGATGGTGCGACTGGTGCGACGTCGCCTGCAGGAGCGCGCGCGATGAGCCGGCTCGAGGCGTACGAGCCGTTCGTCGGCCGTGGCACCCTCGACGAGCTGCGGCTGCTCAGCGAGCAGTTGCAGGGCCGGCGCATCGTCACGGTGAACTCGACCGCGGTCGGCGGCGGCGTCGCCGAGATCCTCAGCCGCTTGGTGCCCCTGTCGCGAGAGCTCGGCATCGACATCCGCTGGGAGGTCATCAAGGGCGGTGAAGACTTCTTCGCGGTGACCAAGCGCATCCACAACGCCCTGCACGGGAAGGTCGAGGGGTTCGGCGATCACGATCGCGAGATCTTTCGGGAGACCACCCGCAACAACCTCGCGACGGTGGATCTGGATGCCGACGTCGTGTTCATCCACGACCCGCAGCCGGTCGGCCTCATCGAAGCGCGGCGGCCGGATAGCGCTCACTGGCTGTGGCGCTGCCACATCGACGTGTCGCAGCCGCAGTCCGACGTCTGGGCTTTTCTCGCCGAGTACGTGACGCGCTACGATGCCACCGTCTTCTCGGCGCCGCAGTTCGCGCGCGATTTGCCCTGCCCGCAGGTCATGATCGCCCCCTCGATCGATCCGCTCAGCGACAAGAATCGCGAGCTCAGCGAGACGGAGATCGATCAGGTGTTGGATCGCCTCCACATTCCACGCGACAAGCCGATCGTCACCCAGGTCTCGCGCTTCGATCGACTGAAGGACCCCGTCGGGGTAGTCGGAGCCTTTCGGCTGGTGCAGCCGCATCATGACTGCCGTCTCGTCCTCGCCGGCGGCGGGGCCACCGACGATCCGGAAGGGGCGGAGGTGTTGCGCACCGTCCACGAGGCCGCCGCCGGCGACCCGGACATCCACGTCCTCGAGCTGCCGCCCACCGCCAACATCGAGATCAACGCCATCCAGCGCGCCTCGACCGTCGTCCTGCAGAAGTCGCTGAAAGAAGGCTTCGGTCTGACCGTGAGCGAGGCCTTGTGGAAGGGCAAGCCGGTCGTCGCGGGCGCCGTCGGTGGGATTCCTTTGCAGATCACCCATCGGTACAGCGGCATCCTGACGCACACCGTCGAGGGCACCGCCTTCTGGATCAAGCAGCTGCTCACCGCCCCGGACTATGCGCGCCGACTCGGTGAGAACGGTCGGGAGCACGTGCGCACGAACTTCCTGCTCACGCGCCACCTGCGAGAGTACCTGCTGCTGTTTCTCTTCCTGGGGCGGACGGATCAGCGCGTCATTCGCTTGCGTTGATGCCGACGCGGCGCACCGGCGCAACCGGTGACGCGCAGCAGGCGAGGCTGGCCGCCCTACTTGCCGGCGACTTCGCGGAGGATGGCTTCGACGTGCTCGCGTAGGGAGCCGCGGCGGGTGCCGTAGCGATTGCGCGTCGCCAGAGCGACTTCTTTGCCGACCAGGTCGGCGGTGAGCACGTCGCTGACGAACTGGCAGATGGCGGCCTGCAGGCGCCGGCGGCGCAAGTGAATGCGTGCCTCGCGTTGCGCCGGCGTCAGCCCCTTTTCGCGCGGGTCGGGTAGCGCGTCGGCCAGGACGTGCTTGAGCACGCGCCGCAACCGCAGCTCCCACCCGGGCGGCAACGTCACGATCAGCTCCCCCGGCTTGCGCCCGGGTTTCGTGGTAATTGGATGCGGCCGCGACATCGCGCCTCTGCCTAACAGGAGCGGCGCCCGTTGTCTACGGAAAAACAGCGCGGCGCGGCGGGGTGCCGATCAGAAGCTCTCCGTCCCCTGATCGAACTTACCGTCGGCGGTCTCGCGCGGCGTGATGTACTTCCCGGTGATCATGTCCTTGTAGCCCATGCCAGGCCCAACCATCGGATAGACGTGCGCCGTTTGATCGATGAGCACCTCGAGGAAGGCGGGTCCGGGATGCTTGACGAACGCCGCCAACGTCTCGCGGATCTGCGCCCGGTCGGCAACCCGCCTGGCAAACTCGAACCCGTCCGCCTCGACCGCCTTGACGAAGTCCTTCTTGTGCAGCGTCTTGTCGGTTCCCGAGTAGCGATTCGCGAAGAAGAGGTCTTGCCATTGGCGAACCATGCCGTCGCCGAAGTTGTTGAGCAGCAGGACCTTGACCGGGATGTCGTACGTCGTGAGCGTCTCCAGCTCGCCGAGGTTCATGCGGATGCTGCCGTCGCCGTCGACGTCGATGACCAGCTTGCCCGGATTGGCGACCTGGGCCCCGATTGCCGCGGGCAGACCGAAGCCCATAGTGCCCATGCTGCCGGAGGTGAGGAAGGTACGCGGGTGGATGAAGTCGAGGTACTGCGCGGCCCACATCTGATGCTGACCGACTCCGGTGGTCACGATGGCGTCGCCGCGGGTGATCTCGTTCAACGTGACCAGCACCTCTTCGGCCTGGATGGCGTTGGAGCTGCGATTGTAGTTGAGCGCGTGGCGCGCCTTCAGCTTCTTGACGTGCGCCAGCCAGCGGCTGAAGTCCTTGCGGAAGGTCTTGCCGGCGCGCAGCAGCTGCGCCAGGCCGCGCTTCGCGTCGGAGACGTGCGACCAGTCGACGGCTTTCACCTTACACACCTCGGAGGCGTCGACATCGAGGTGCGCGATCTTGGCGTTGGGCGCGAACTCGTTCACCTTGCCGGCCACCCGGTCGTCGAACCGGGAGCCGACGGCGAACAGAAAATCGCAATCCTCGACGGCGTAGTTGGCATACGCGGTGCCGTGCATGCCCAGCATGTGCAGCGACAGCTCGTTGGTGGTGTCGAAGCCGCCGATCCCCATCAGTGTGGTCACCACGGGAATGCGAAAGCGCTCGGCGAACGCACGCAGCTCCGCGGCGGCGTTGCTGTTGTTGATGCCGCCACCGGCGTAGATCAGCGGCCGCTCCGCCTGCGCCAGCAAGCGATAGAACGCCTGCGCCTGCTCCTCCGACAGCGTCGCGCGGTTCACGCTGTCAAGGCGCTCTTGATAGCCGCGCAGCTGCAACAGTCCGCTGCCCTGAAACACGCCGACCGAGTTCTGTACGTCCTTGGGAATGTCGATGACGACCGGGCCCGGCCGGCCGCTGCGGGCAATCTCGAAGGCCGTGCGGATGGTCGCCTCGAGCTTGTCCTCCTCGGTGACCAGAAAGACATGCTTGGCGCAGGCCGCCATGATGTTGAAGACCGGTGCTTCCTGGAAGGCATCGGTGCCCATCGCGGCGCGCGGCACCTGCCCGCAGATGAGCACCACGGGCACGGAGTCGGCGTGACAATCACGGATCGGGGTCACACAGTTGGTTGCACCGGGACCGGAGGTCACCAGGAAGACGCCGACCTTGCCGGTGGCCCGCGCATAGCCCGCCGCCATGAACCCTGCACCTTGCTCGTTGGCGGGTACGATCAAGCGGATCTCTTCCTCCTTGGCGTGGCTCTCGTTGTAGCGAAAGATCGCATCGTAGGTGGGCAGGATGGCGCCGCCGCTATACCCGAAGATCGCATCGACCCCCTCATCCGCCAACACCTGCACGATCATATCGGCCCGGCTCATGGTTTGGCCGGCCAGCGGATGCTTGGGTGCGAGTTTCGTATCAGCGAGAAGCGTCATTCCATACTCCCTTTTTTCCGTCGGCGCGCCGCCCAGCCCCGTCGCTGGACGCACGCGCAAACCCGACGTGCCTGTTGGCAATGGCCAGCTTATAGCACAGATTGCACGCTCGATGCATTGGGGCGCGACGCGGGGAGAGCCGACCTGGCGGGCGTGAAGGAGCGCCCCAAAAAGTCGCCAATCGCCCACTAGTAGACCGGCGTGGAAAAGAATGTTGCAAATTCTGCTTGACAATGGACCGCCCTCTGAGATAACCACGTCCTACCATTTGATGAGCATTCAAACTTGTTGAGCACGACAACCCAGAGAGGGGGTACAATGAAGAAATTCGTCAGAGGCATGGGTTGGGGAGTGAGCGCCGCAGCGATGGTCGCCTTCCTCGCCCTTCCCGCGCTGGCGGGACAAGGCAGCCCGCACAAGCCACATAAGCCGGCGAAAGATGTGTCGGTGACGCCGCAGCCGCCGAAGGCGCACAAGCCGCACAAGCCCAGCAAGGAAGTGACGGTGACACCGCAGCCACCCAAGGCGCACAAGCCGCACAAGCCCAGCAAGGAAGTGGTCTTGGTGCCCCAGCCGCCGAAGACGCACAAGCCCCACAAGCCGGCGAAGGACGTGTCGGTGACACCGCAGCCGCCGAAGAGCCACAAGCCGCACAAGCCGGCGAAGGACGTGTCGGTGACGCCGCAGCCGCCCAAGACGCACAAGCCCCACAAGCCGTCCAAGCCCGCCAAGCCGTAACGTTCGACTTCTCTCACGCGATCCCGAGAGGAAGCCCAGAGGGGTTTCCTCTCGGGGCGTGACCCCCGGGAACGTGTCTATCGTCCCGGGGACTGCATCAGTCACTCCCCCCACAGCTATCCGGTGCGCCACGCGCACCGATTTTTCGCCCGCTCATCGGCCCCGTTCAGGTGTGGACCTACCTCGCCGTGTTCGCGATCCCGCCGTTCTGATACCGGCAGCACACAGTCAACCTTCTTTACCCAACTGTGCTATGGGACCAGACAACAGGCAGAGGAGGTCGCGATGAGATATGTGCGACTCGGACGTACGGGCGTCCGAGTGAGTTCGTTGTGTCTGGGAACGATGAACTTTGGTCCGCTCACCACAGAAGCGGACAGTTGGGGCATCATGGACATGGCGCTCGATCTCGGTATCAACTTCTTCGATACCGCCAACGTCTACGGTTGGAAGACCGGTGAGGGAGTCACCGAGCAGATCATCGGGCGCTGGCTGGCACAGGGCGGGCGCCGGCGCGAGCGCATCGTATTGGCGACCAAGGTTTTCGGCCGCATGGGTGACGGCCCGAACGAGCGAGGCCTGTCCGCCTATCACGTCAAGCACGCCTGCGAAGCGAGCCTGCGCCGTCTGCAGACGGATCACATCGACCTCTATCAGATGCACCATGTCGATCGGGACTCGCCGTGGGAGGAAACATGGCAAGCGTTGGAGCAACTCGTGCGCGAAGGCAAGGTGCTCTACATCGGCAGCAGCAACTTTGCCGCGTGGCACATCGCCCGGGCAAACGAGGTCGCTGCGCAGCGGCACTTCATGGGGTTGGTCTCCGAGCAAAGTCTGTACAACCTTGCCGCCCGCTCGATCGAGCTGGAGGTGATTCCAGCGTGCCAGGCCTACGGACTCGGGCTCATCCCGTGGAGTCCGCTTGCTGGTGGCCTGCTCGGCGGCATCCTGCGCACGCACACCGAGGGGCGCCGCGCCTCCGACCGTCTACGCAAGCAACTCGACGCGCACCGTGCGCAACTCGAAGCCTACGAATCTCTGTGTCGAGAATGGGGTGAGCAGCCGGCGGACGTTGCGTTGGCGTGGCTGCTGCACAACCCGGCGGTGACGGCGCCGATCATCGGTCCCCGCACGCCCGACCAACTCACCGGCAGCATGCGGGCGCTCGGCGTGACGCTCACCACCGAGGCGCTTGCCAAGCTCGACGCCATGTGGCCCGGCCCCGGCGGTGCGGCACCGGAAGCTTATGCGTGGTAGCCCGCGCCTCACGCGGCTCGTCGAGTAATGTTGCGACCGAGCCCAACGTAATTGATGACCCGCCTGGCGGTTGGCCTCCGACTGTCGCAGCGCGACGCTCCGCGTCGACGCGGGCACGCCGGGCCTCGGCGTCCCGCAACTCGCGCGTGATCACTGGGGCCAGGCGCGCCGAGCGGGGCTTGCTGACATAGTCATGCGCGCCCGCCTTCGTCACCGCAACCGCAACCTCCTCACCGACTTCGCCGGAGACGATGATGATCGGAGCGTCGACCGCGCGCGCATCAACTGGAGGGCTTCCAACGCACCGAAGTGCGGCATCACGTAATCGCACGTGATGACGTCCCAGCGCTGCTGTAGCAGGGCATCGGACAGCCGCGCCGCCGTGCCAACACGTTCCCAGGTCGGCTCATAGCCGCCGCGACGCAGCTCGCGCACGATCAGCAGCGCGTCGGCGGCGGAGCCCTCAATGAGCAACACTCGCAGGGCGGTCTTCGCTTCCATCTTCGTCGCCGCGATGTCGACGCCAGAGGTCTCCTCTCGCACTTTGACGGAAAAATGGCAATGCGGGTCGGCGGCCCCCGTTCCATTCGACGGGAATGTTTTGCGTCGGCGATAAAAGTCGTGCCGCGCGGGCCCCACCATAGTCGCACGTTCTCAAGACGACGAGTTGTGGCATGGATCACGCACAGGCGTCGAGTGGAACGATCATCGGAGGGGTGAGGATGAAGTACGCCGTGCATGTCACGTGGAGCCGAGCAGTCGAGCCTCGACTGCTGAGCGGTGCGCTGCGGTTCGTCCCACCCTTCCGTGCGTCACAGATCACGGACGGAGCCCGGCAGGTGACCGCGTTCCGCACCTGGGCCCTTGCCAAAGGTGGCGACCTCCTGAGTTCATACCCCCGCTTCGGCGTCCGTCTTCCGGACGATCATCGAAGCCCGCGAGAGCGTCGCTGCCGCTGCCCGCTTCGAAAGCCGCGCCTCGGCTTCGTCCGTGATCCGCTACCACTGCACTACTGCCACCGCCTGGCCGGCGGCCACCGCCGTGCGGTCATGTAAGGAGGTGCCTATGGACTCTCTCATCGTACAGATCGCACCGATTGCCGCCGTCGGCGCGTTGTGGGTTGTGGGGCCGGTGATCGTCGACACATATCGGCGAGTGCGCGGCGTCAAGACAGTCACGTGTCCAGAGAGCGGCACCTCCGCCGACGTCGAGTTGGACGTCGCCGAGGCAACGGCGAGTGCCGCCGTCGGTCCGCCCCATCTGGTGGTCACGCGCTGCTCGCGCTGGAGCGAGACTCACTCCTGCGACCAGGAGTGCATCACGCAGCTCTAATCGCCGGCCGAACCAGACCCTCATTCGAGCCGCAACACGACCCGCACCGACGCGTCGACCTCCCCGATCTCGATGTAGCCGATGGCGTTGCGATCCGTGGCGACGTAGCGTTTGACGGCGGCGCTCGATGACAGCGTAATCGGGGGAAAGATTCCGTGAAAATACTGCTCGTTCCAGTAAGCGGCAAAGGTCTCGCTGGTCGCACCGAGGACGCGACGCGAAAAGCTCTCGCGGGCGGTCGTACGGGGCTCGCGATTGAGCGCGACGATCGGCGCGCCATCCGCGCAGAAGCGCCGCCGCTTGAGAAACATGTTGGCGACGTCTTGGACGCCGAGTTCGTCAACGCGGTCGCGATGCACGATGACCGCCAGGGTCGGCTCGGTCGTCGGGGCGGGGGCACTCGCCGTGGCAAACACGACGAGGGCGAGGATCAGCGCGGCGCGCAACATGTCAGAACAGGAGGTAGTGGGGGCTTTTGACCCATTTCAAAAGCCCCCACTACCGAACAGGACCGCCCGCCGTGCCCACAGCGTTCGAGAACCTGGTCGGCGTGTCGCCGGCGATGCAGCGAATCTACGAGCTCATCCGTCAAGTGGCGCCCGGCAAGACCGCGGTGCTGATCACCGGAGAAACCGGCACCGGCAAGGAGCTGGTGGCGCGCGCCCTGCACAGAGGAACAGCGTGCCCTCGTCCGCCAGCTCGAACTTGCCGGTCCGCTCACCTTGCGCCCCAATGAAGGCGCCGCGGACGTGTCCGCTTGGCAGGTGTCTTGCGACCCAGCGGGCCACAGACTGGCACCAAGTCCGAGAAGGAGACAGGCGATGGCGCGGATGAATGCACGAGTGGTCGCGGCTGCACTGGTGATCGCGGGAATCCTTGTTGGTACGGTGGCCGTGGTGCGGACACGCTGAGCGCGACCAAGGTCGAGTCGAAGGGTAGCGGAAACGGAGAGCCGGAGATCAAGGGACCAATCGCCAGCGCCGACGCCACTGCACAAACCATCACGTTGCTCGGCCTCACCGTCGACGTCAGTGCGGCGACTGTCGCGGGCGCCGGTGATGACGACAACCAAAACAACGGGCTGATCCGCTATACCTCCGTCTTCGACGCGCCAGGACACTCGCGTGTCGCGGTTGATAAGACCTTCGCGACCAGCGCCGACGCGCCGGCCGCCGGCCTGTCGCTCTATCGCTTTTCCACCGGCCGCGGTGGCATCAAGTGCGAGGGCTGCCACGGCTCGACGCACGCCGAGTTTCCCGCCGCGCACCGCAACAACATCCAAAGTATCCAGCACCAGGGACACGTCGGTATGCTGGCCGAATGCACGACGTGCCATGGAAGCCAGCCGAATACGGTCACCGGCGGTCCGCACGGCATGCACCCGGTGGGGCAGTCCTGGGTCAACGCGCATGCAGATGCCGTTGAAGCCGGCGGTTCGGCTGCCTGCCGCAGCTGCCACGGTGCGGACGATCGCGGCACCGTGCTCTCACGCGCCAAGGCGGATCGTCTCCTCAGCACCCCGTTCGGCGCCAAGTATTTCTGGCGCGGCTACCAGGTTGGTTGTTACACGTGTCATCTCGGCCCGTCCAACGACAACGGCAACCCCAACCAACCGCCGGTCGCCGTCAGTGGCTCGGCATTCACCCCGATCAACACACCCGTCACGCTGACGCTTGGCGTCCGTGATCCCGACGGCAACACGTTGGCCGTCCGCGTCGTCTCGCAACCGGATCACGGCACCGTGGGACTGGTCGGCACCAGCGCAACGTACTTTCCCGATACGGGCTTTTCCGGCACCGACGGCTTCATCTTCGCCGCCTGGGATGGCGCCGCCGATTCCAACTTGGGCACCATGTCACTAACTGTTGGCAACACCGGGGCCTCATCCCCTGCCCCGACAGCCACGGCGACGCCCACCTTCACGTCGCCGCGCAGCCCGACAAGGACTTCGACGCGTGCCGCGAGCCCGATGGTTACGCGGACTCCGACTCCGTCGCCGTCACGCCCGCGGACCCCGACTCAGACTCCCACGATGAGACGAACGCCGACGCCAACGTTCAGGCAAACTGCATCGCCGACGCGCACGCCGACGATGCGCCCCACACCGACGCCCAACCGCCAGGCCGACTCCGAGGACTGACGCCGGCACCCTCGCCCGCTTACAGGAATGCTTTGACTTGACAGCGCCCCATCCGCTATAGCCGTCACATGCGGAAGCCCGCTGCGCAGCGGCGAATTTTCCTCACCGGCGCGGCCTTGGTCGTGGCGCTTGCTCGGCTCTCCCATGCCACACCGGCACAGGTAGTCGAACCGTGCCCCAATCCCGACAACTGCGTCCAGGTGTCACTGGTGAATGTCGGGCCGTCAAGTGGTCAACCGGGGGCCACCTTGCGGCTGGGCCTGGTGTTCAAACAAGCACCGGCGACCGTCCAAATCGGCGGACCCGACAAGGTCGCCGCCCTGGCAACGACGATCACGCTCGGCACCAACGCGGTAGGAACACCGCTCTCGCTTGCCGACTGCAACGCCGACAGCACCGGGCTGCCCGCGGCGGTCAAACCCACCGCGGCGCTGGCTGGATTCAAGGTTGTCGTCGAGAACGCACAATGTGCCAACGGCGACACGCACTGTCTCTGCCCTGTTGGCGGACAAACACAGGACAACTTTCTCAACTTGGTGGTCTACGCTCCCGCCATGTTGTCAGCGCCGCCGGCGGACCCCGCGACAGTTACACCATTGCCGAATGGGACTCTGCTGACAATCGATGTCACCCTCAACGGACCCTCCGGTGGGACCCTGCCCGTGCACATCCTCAACGAGGTGACGGACGGCGGGCAGCCACACACGTCGACGGCGGCGCTCTCGATCAGTGACACCACGGCGGTCGATCAGACCTGTTTGCCGCTCGCACAGCCAGGCACCCCTCCCTGCGCGGCATCGGGAAGCGCGAGCCAGGTAGCCATTACCGATGCCTCCGTCGTGATCGAGGCGACGCCGACGGTCACGCAAACCGCCACCGAGAGCCTGACACCTCTCGTTAGCTTCACACCAACGCACACGCCCCAGGATTCCGCAACGCCAGCAGCCACGTTCACGCCGACCCGCACCGCAACCTCGACGCAAACACTGAGTGCGACCGTCACGCTGACTGCGACGCCGTCGACGAACTCAACGCCGACCACAACCTCGACATGGACAACGACCGCGACGCCGACGACGAGCCCGACGCTTAGCTCCACCTCACCCCCGACACCAACGGCGAGCGGCAGCCAGACGGTGACACCGCTGACGAGTCCCTCCCTCACGGCGACCGAGACACACACCGCGCCGGCAACGGCCACGGACACGGCCACCCCCACCTCGACGCAAACGCCCATCGTCGAGTGCACACCTCCACCATGCTCGTCCGGCGAAGTCTTCTACTGCCCGGGCAGCTGTCCGGGTGGCTGCGGGACACAGTGCGCCACGCCGACGCCGCCGGCGCCTTGCGTCGGCGATTGCACCAACATGGGCCACGTCACCTCGGTCGACGTGGTGACGATGACGCAGATCGCGTTGGGTCACGCCGGCGTCGACGCCTGCATGCTGGGCGATGGCAGCCATGACGGCCACATCACCGTGAACGAGATCTTGACGGCCTTGAACTACGCCGTCGCGGGCTGCCCGCACTGAGCGCCGAGCCACCGCCGCATCGGCGGCATCGAGTCGAACGGGCTGTCGACTCTGAGCTCTCGACTGTCGACTGCGACTGTCAGTGTCCGCCGCTGTCCGTGCAGTCGACGCTGACGCCCGCCGCCGATTCGCGGCTGCGGCAGTGGGTCATCACCGCTTCGACGCTGTAACCTCTGGCATCGGTGACACGCGCTGTCACCGGCGGTGCAAACGCCGGGGCTTGTCCGCTGCGGATGACGAGATGCCGCCCCATCACGGTCGTCTGGCCACGCTCGTCCCCGAAGACGAAGTTGAACAACCCGTCGTGTGTCTCGGTGCCGCCGGGACAGCCGTTGCGGTTGACCGCGTTGTGCGTCGCGAAGCTGCCGCTGAGGCTCCGACCGCTGGCGTCGCTGAGCGTCAGGGTGATCGGCCCGCCGATCAGCGCCATCCCGTCCGGGGTATGGTTCGTGGCGGAACAGGGAGCCGGCGGATCGCATAAGGTCATCGACACGAACACCCGGGCCGCGCGGGTGCGCGGCGACCAGCTCAAGCGCAGCTTCTTCGCCCCAACGCAGGATGTCGCCGCCGCGCTCGGCAAACAAGTCGCCAGCAGCAGGGCGCCAGCACCGACGGCGGGACACAGCGACCAACGTCTTCCGGAACGCTTCATGCCTCAGACCTATCACGGCCTCGTCGATTTTCAACGCGCAAACGTCAGACGTCGAGCTCGACCACCTCGCCGCTGAGGCGCCCGTGGCGCAGCCGCAATCGCGCCACCGCCACTGGCAGCGTGAAGCGTCGCGGGCCGGCGCTGCCGGGATTCACGAAGAGCACGCCGGCGCGACGCTCCAGAAGCGGCCGATGCGAGTGCCCGGCGATCACCGCCGCAAACCCTGCCGCCTCCGGGTCCAAGTCCAACGCCTGCACATCGTGCAGCACGTACAGCCACACCCCACCGACCTCGACGGCGTTGGTCTCGGGAATGGCCGCTGCCCACGGGCCGCGATCGTTGTTACCGCGCACCGCCGTTACCGGCGCAATGCCCTGCAACGTCGTCAACACCTCGGGCGCGCCGATGTCACCGGCATGCACGATGTGATCGACGCCGCGGAGCGCCACGAGCGCCTCGGGTCGCAGCATGCCGTGCGTGTCGGAGATGACGCCGACGCGTGTCGGGCGTTGCGGGTGACGTGCCGTCATGCGCGGTGGCCCGGCTCAAGCCGACGCCGAGGCGAGTAGCGGCGCCAGGTGCGCCGAGTCAAGGTACTCATCCAGCCGGGTGATTCGGCCGTCGCGCACCGTGCACACGAGACACGCCGGGATCTCCAGCGTCTGCCCGTTGGGCGCCGTGCCGCGCAGGACGTGCTGCTGGACGAACCCGTTCTCGGTAGGATGACAGCGCACGGCTTCGTAACGCAGGTTGCCGATGTGCCTCACCACCCAGCGCAACACACGCAGGTTGTCGTCGACGGACTGCTCGACGCCGTCGCTGTTGTGCCAGATCACGGCGTCCGGAGCGTAGATGCCGCGCACCGCGTCGACGTTGCCCGCCATGATGGCGCCGAACAGACGCTCGGCCACTTGCCGATGTGCTTCACTCATTAACGCCTCCTCCGGCGGCTCGCGCCACCACCCGCGCCGGCGCACCGTCGGCCGCCTCGATGTTCAACGCCAGAAACATCACTTCGACGCGCCGGCCCGACAATGGCCGCAGGTTGGTCAGATTCTCCGCAATCAACACACCGTGACTGAGCAGGATATGGTGGACCGGCCAGTCGAAGCCCGGCGGACGCCGATCGATCGCCAGATCCGGGGTCACGAAATCCACCGCGAGCAGCTTGATCTGCCGTTGCACCAACCAGCGTGCCGCCGCCGGGCTGAAGGACGGATGGGCGTGGTATCGGGCGGTGCCGAAGTGCGCGGCCCAACCGGTATCGAGCAGCAGAATGTCCCCCGGTCGCAACGCCGGCCGTTGCTGCGCCAGCACCTCCGGCTCGATCAGTGCGTACGGCTCCGCTGTGATCCGCCACACAACACCAGCGCCGCAGAGCCGCTCGAGCGGCACCTCGTGCAACGCCGGACCATCGGGAATGAAATGACACGGCGCATCCACATGCGTGCCGAAGTGACAAGCCATACGGATCTCGGTCATGTTCATCGGATCGACCGGCATGCTCTTAATGCGATGGAAGACCGGCTGCGGCGCGAAGGGCAGGCGCGGCAGATCCATCCGCAAGGGATGCGACAGATCGAGCCAACCGGCCGTCGTTCCCGTCGGGCTCACCCAGCCCTGCCAGCGGTTGTCCATCACCCCGACTCCGATTCGAGCCGGACGCGGGCAAGCCGTTCGAGCCAGCACACGACCGCGGTGTGATCCGCTCCGCTCTCCAGCTCCGCTTGCGCCGCCGCCCACAACTCGCGACACGCCGCGCCGAACGGCACCGGGGTTCCGGTCGCGTGCGCCAGGTCGACCGCGGTCGTCAGGTCCTTCACCATCAGATCAAGCGCGAAACCCGACGCAAAGCGCCGCGACAGCACGAACTGCTTGAGCTTGTTTTCGGTGCTGTTGTTGCGCGCCGTCGAGGCGTTGAAGACATCGACCATGACCACCGGGTCGAGGCCGAAGCGGCGGCCGATCAGCAACGCCTCGGCCGCCGCGATCAAGCCCGCCGCTGACACCAGGTTGTTCAACGCCTTCAGCGCATGGCCGGAGCCCAGTACGCCGGTTTCGAAGATCCGCGCACCCATCGACGCGAGTACCGCGCGAACCCGACTCACGACCGACGCGTCTCCACCCACCATGATGGACAAGGTCCCATCCTCGGCACGGGCCACGCCGCCGGACACCGGCGCGTCGAGCACATCGACGCCGTGGGTCGCCAACAGCGCACCCAACGCTTGCGTCCCCGTCGGCGACGATGAGCTCATGTCGATCAGCACGCTGCCCGCCGGCAGGGCGCCCAGCAAACGGTCGGCATCATCGCGACCGTCGCCCAGCACGACGCGTCGCACCACTTCCCCGTCCGGGAGCATCGTGACGACGACGTCGCTACCGGCACCCAACTCGGCCAGCGACGCCGCCGCGGCACCGCCGTGCTCGCCGACGAAGTCGTGCACCGCCTCGGCGCGGCGATCGAACACGCGGAGCGGCAGGCCCGCCGCGCGCAGGCGCGCCGCCATCGGCCGGCCCATCTGACCGAGCCCGATGAAGCCGACCCGCGGGGCTGCGTGCACGGCACTCATCCCACCGACGCGGCTTCGCTGAACACTTCCCGCGCGATGCGCACGCTGTCGATGGCTGCGGGCACGCCACAGTAAATGGCGCTTTGCAGCAGCACCTCCATGATCTCTTCCTTCGTGCAGCCGTTGCGCAACGCGCCGCGCAGGTGGAGGCGGATCTCGTGCGGCCGATTGAGCGCCGTCAGCATCGCCAGGTTGAGCAAGCTGCGCGTCTGCCGCGGCAGACCCGGCCGGGTCCACACCGCGCCCCAGCAGTACTCGGTCACTAGCTCCTGTAGCGGCCGCGTCAGGTCATCCGCCTCGGCGAGCGCCTTGTCCACGTACGCCGCGCCGAGTACCTCGCGCCGCACCGCGAGACCCTCTTCGTATCGTTTGCCCTTCACGCCCGTACCCTCCCGCATCGATCAAACCATAGATGTGCGACGATGAACATCGCGACGCGCTAGGAGCCTGTCAGACTTGCCAGCCCTCAGGGACCAAACGGGACGCCATCCATAGCAATGACGCCGGCCGCAGGCCCTAGGCCCCTACCCCGCTCCAGCGCTCCCAGGACAAGCAGCCGTCCACCGGTCTGCGCTCCGGACGCGCGTAGCGCCCGCGCGGCCAGCCGATCGGCAACAAGGCGCACGTCGGGCAGTTGGGCGGCAGGCCGAGCCAGGCATCCACCTCAGCACCGAACGCCGTGTGCACCGTGGTCAACGAGGCGCCCAGCCCGACGGCACGACAGGCGAGCAGGATGTTCTGGATCGCTGGAAACAACGCCTGCACCTGCGGCGCACCCCGCCGCATCCATCCGGCGACGAAGAGATGCACCGGCACCTCGTGGAGATGATCCGCCAGGTGGATCGCGGCGCGCAGGTTGCGACGCTTGGCCTCCGGGTAGGTCGGCTGCTGCGCCGCCGCAACGGCGGGCTGGATGTAGGCATGAAAGACCCGGCGATAGCGCTGCGCCACCCACGCCCGCCGCTCGGGCTCGGTGACGGCGATGAAGATCCAGGGCTGGCGGTTGCCACCGCTCGGGGCGAAGGTGCCCGCCTCGCAGACCTTGCGTATCAATTGCGGCGGCACCGGGTCCGGCTTGAGCCGCCGCAACGCGCGTGTCGTCCGGATCCCCTCGAGCAGCCGCACCTCCTCGCCGATACGGTCGAGGTCATTTGCCGGGGCGCTCATCCGACGAGATCCAAGAGATCGGGTATGCGCCGAATGACGTGGCGAGGCCGCGGCTCGATCTGCGGCGGCTCGCGGTCGTCGCGGTGCCACAACAGCACCGAGCGCAAGCCGACGCGGTTGGCGCCGGCGACGTCCTGGAGGATGGTGTCGCCGACGAACAGGGCTTCATCGGCGTTGCAGCCCGCGCGGCGCAGCGCCGCTTCGAAGATCGCTGCATCCGGCTTGCACGATTGCACCTGCTGGCTCGACAGAATCGAGTCGAAGAACGGCGCGATGCGCGCCACGGCGAGCAGGTGGCTCAGCTGATCGTCGTCGATGTTGCTGACGATGCCGAGGTGCAAGCCGCGCGACCGCAACGCCTGCAGCGTCGATTCGACCCCGTCGCGCAGCCTGAAGTCCCGTTCGTGCCGCTCCCATTGCGCGGCGCGATAGCGGTCGAGCTGGGCCGGCTCGACGTCGGCGCCGAGCGATTCGAGCATGCCGACGACGGCGGCGCGGAAGAGATCGCGATGCAGGTAGAAGCGGCGCGGCAGGTAGTCGCGGAAGACGCGGCGCATGGCCTCGCGATGAGCCTCCTGGATGACCCGTGGGTCCGCCGCGACGCCCGCCCAGCGTGCCAAGTCGACGAGGCTCTCGCGCTCCGCCGGCTCCAGCGTCGCGTAGTCGTACAGCGTCCCACCAAAATCGAAGAGCACGGCTCGGACCGGTTGCATCACCACTCCTTTGTCTCCCGCCTGTAGCATTCCGACTGCCCCTCGCTCCAGGTTGCCACGCGGGCGGCGGCAAGTCGTCGACCGGCCATGAGCCGGTTGCGGAGCTTACCCCATCTTGGTGTAGTCGACCGTCAGCCAGCGTTCCGGCACCAGCGACACCAGGATGCTCCCCTCGCGTTCGGCGGCGGTCATCTGGAGGTATATTTCGCCGATCTGTTTGCCGAGGTACCGATAGGCCACGGCGCGCACGTCGCGCTCGAAGTCCGGGATGCCGATGGACACCGGCCCTTCGATGCTGACGTATTGATACGGCGCCGTCTCCGTCTGCACACAGAGGCTCATGCGTCCGGCCGCCCGGAGTAGCGCCGCCTTCTTCGACGCGCCCCCGGTGACGAAGCGCACCACCCCACCGGGCTCGTAGCTGTACCAGATCGGCACCGTGAGCGGACCGCGCCCGCCGTCGGCGACGCTGACAACGGCGATGTGCGTGCCGCCGAGAAACGTCTCCCGTTCCGCTTTGCTCATCGACAAGGCCATGCACTGCTCCGTTCATCTGACGGGGGTGCCGTACTCTACCTGCGCGGCCGCGGTGCGCCAAGCCACGGCGTGCGTGGCACGGCGTGCGTGGCTGGCGCTTCGCGACAAGCAACGGTACGCTCCCCCTCATGCTCGCGGTCTCGGTTCCCGCTCGCATCAACATCGTCGGCAGTCCGACCGACGGGGTCGAAGGTGCCTATGCGACTCTGTCGGCAGCGGTTGATCTCCGCGGCGGCGCACACATCCGCGCCGCCGATCAGCTGGAGCTCCACCGCCCCTCCGGTATGCATACGACGCTACCGCGCCGGCTGGTTGCCGATGCGCGTGGCTTCGACGTCGAGGCAGCGGCGGTCAACGCGCTCTTGCGCCACTCGACCGAGTTCCGTGATCGGCTACACGCCCGCGGCGCCGCCATCAGCACGTGGACCGACGTGCCACCCTCCAGCGGGCTGGCAGGCTCGTCGGTACTGGTGCTGGCCGTCCTCGTGGCGCTGCGTGCCTTCTACGAGCTGGACGCGCAGCGTCACAACGACTATGTCCTCGCCGAGATCGCTCAGCGTGCCGAGGAGCAGGAGATGGGAATCGTGTGCGGCTATGCCGACCGTTACGTGCCTCTGCTCGGCGGCATCGCCTACCTCAGCTACCACGGCAAGCTGTGGCATGCGCCACTCGGCGAGGAACCGTTCGTCACGTACGAGCCGCTGGCGCCGCGGGTGCCGCCGCTGCGCTTCTGCGTGGCAACCACCGGGGTGCAGCGCGACTCCGGGGAAGTGCATGCCCCGATGCGGGCCCGCTACTTGGCGGAGCGTCGACAGGGCAGCGGGCCGTTGCTCGAGCTGGCGCGGCAGCTCGGCGAAACAGCGTGGCGCGGCAAGATCGCCCTGTTGGCGGGCGATCTCCGCGCCTTCGGGGAACAGATCACCCGCAACCAGATGCTCATCGACGACATGATGTCGCGGTGCGGATTCAGCGCCGGTGCGGGTGCCGAGGTACGGGCGCTGATCGCCGCGGCGCGCAACGCTGGAGCCTTGGGCGCCAAGCTGACAGGAGCTGGTGGCGGCGGCGCCATCTTCGCCCTTCCTCGCCCGGGGGAAGAGGAGCCGCTCGCGGCCGCGCTACGCGGCGCCGCCGCCGCTGCGGGTTTGACGCGCAGCCAGGTGCTGGTGCTGCCCGTCAGTTCGACCGGGCTGCAGGTTCAGCATGCCGTCGCATGAACCGCGCAGGCCGCTCGTGACGCAACCGGCGATCATCCTGGCCGCCGGCGCGGGCAATCGCCTCGGCCGACTGGGTCGGCGCTACACGAAGCCGATGGTCCCCATCGCCGGGCGCCCCCTGATCGACTGGGTCATCCGCCGGCTGCGAAGTGCGGGGCTCGCTCGCCTCATCATCGTGGGTCACGCCACCGACGTGGGGCTGCGACAGTTCCTGGCCACGGCGCATCCACGCATCGAGGTCACCACGCAAACCGAGCGCCGTGGCATCGCGGATGCCCTGTGCCAGGCCTGGCCACTGATCGCCGGCGATGACGCATGCCTGGCCTGCGCGTGCGATAGTCTGTTCACCCGAGCCGACATCCGGCACCTGATCCGCATCGGCCAGGATCATCCCGACACCGCAGTGATCGGCGTCCTGGACATGGGCGTCGATGCCACCGGCGCACGCAGCGCCGTGCGTCTCGACGGAGCCGGTCGCGTCATCGAGATCGTCGAAAAACCGGTGGCCGGCACCCTCGCGTCAGGCCTCGTTGCCGTGCCGCTCTACTGGTTGCCGCACGCGGTGCACCCATACCTTTCACAAGTGCGCCCGGTCGGGGCTGAACGCTACATTTCAACCGCGCTCCAGGACTTCGTCCGGTCGGGTGGCACGGTGCTGGCCGTCCGTGTCCACGACCGGATGGAAGTAACGACCGCCGTCGATGTCGCCCGGGTCGCCAGCTACCTGGCATCTCGATGAATAAAGGCTATGTTCCAGCGTCGAGACACTCTGTCGTAGCGGAGGCATCGGTTCGCGGTTCAGTATCGGGCGATTCCTGATAGGTGTGCTCGCTTATCGAAGCATGAGGGTAGTGCATAGTCTGGAGACATCGACTGGCGGTGGCTGGCTTCCCGCTCAACGGGGGGCGTGGTGTGCCCTCGTGGCCTCGCTCGTGTTTGTGGTGGTTTCCGCGCCGGTGGCCGTGGCGGCGGAGACCGACCCTGCGCTGCCGCTGACGCCGAGCGAGTATGCCGACGAGGCCCGCCTCGTCGAGCTGCTCTGGAACCGTTCGCCCGAGGTGCTTGACGCGCGCACCTCCGCAGGCCTCGCCGCCAGCGAGGTGACGCGGGCGCACAAGTACCCGAACCCGTCCATCGATTTCACCTGGGGAACGATCCCGGTCGGCAGCACCAATCCATCCGACCTGCACGACCCGCTGGATCGCGTCCCGAACTACAACGTCGGGATCTCCGAGTTGATCGAGCTGGCCAAACGCGGGCCGCGTCAGGCGGCTACGGTGGCGGAGCTCGAGCGCAGCCGTCTCGAAGCGCTCAACGCCGTGTCCACGCGGTTCTTCGACCTCCTAGGAACCATTGGCCATATCGCCAAGAGCCAACTGCGCGCCGCGGTCACCAACCAGCTCGTCGACGCCAGCGCCGAGCTGCTGGCTCTGGATCGCGCCCGTGCCAACAAAGGCGACATTGCGGTCGTCGATCTGGATCGCGCCGAGGTTGAGCACGATCGGCTGCTCGCGACGCGAGACGCCGCGCTCACCGATTTGGAAGCGTCGCGCGGTGAATGCGTGGCGATCATCGGCGCGTCCTGCGAGCCCTTCGATTCCGGCAAGGCGGCGCGCGCCTTCCTCGAGCGTGTCGCCGCCGCGCCGCTGCCGACGGCCTGGTCGGACGACATCGAGCAACAGCGACCGGATATTGCGGGGCTCGATGCCGCCCTGCGCGCCGCCCGCGAGCGCGCCACCCTGGCGGAGCGGCGCGTCGTGCCCGACGTCACCGTGCGCCTCGGCTACACCTACGACCAGTTCATCCTCGCCGGCAATCAGCGCAACAGCCTCTCGCTCGGTGTGCAGTTGCCGCTGCCGGTGGCGGATCAGGGTCAGGCGGACTTGCAGGCCGCGACCGCGACCTTGGCGCGCGCCGCGCAGGCGCGGCGCGCGCTCGCCGACTCGGGCCGCCTGACGGTGGAATCGGCGGCCCGGCGTCGCGAGCTGATTCGCACCCGGATGCGCCAGCTCGACACCGCCCTCGCCAAGGCGCGCGCCGTGCGCGACACTCTAGCGGCCGCGCAACAGCGCGGCGGCATGTCGCTCACGGACGTGCTGTTGGCCCGCCGCAGCTTCCAGGAGTTAGCGCTGGACCGCAGCGACCTCGACGGCGACGCCTTCGACGCCACCATGCGCATCCGACAGGCAACGGCGCAGTTTCCCCGCCCGACGGCTTTGAGTGAGGCTCCGCAGCCATGACGGCACAGACCCGCCGCCGCGTCGTCATCGGCCTGGCCCTCGGCCTGGGCCTGGTGGTCGGCGTCGGCGTGCCCTACGCGCGCCGCCGCGACGCGCCGAGCGCGCCCGCCGCCCATTTCGCGGCGGCCGAGGATCACGTCGACGTGCGCGAGAACGCCCCGACGTGGCGGTATATCGAGCTGGCGCGCGCTGCGCTGTCCGACCCGATTCCCGCCGAACCCGTTCCCGGGCGCGTCGCCTTCGACGAGGCGCGCTCGGTGCCGATCATCGCGCCCCTGCAGGGACACGTCGATGCCGTGGCGGTCCGTCTCGGCGAACAAGTGCAGGACGGCCAGCGCCTGCTCGCGGTGCGCTCCGGCGCGCTCGTCGACCTGTTGCGTGAGATCGAGTCGCTGCAGGCCGAGGAGAGCGCGCGCGGCAAGGCCGCGGAACGGTTGCGCGCCCTCGTCACCTTGAAGGCGGCGCCCGAGAAGGACCTCGTCGCCGCGGAGCAGGACCTGCACCAGTCGCACCTGGCACGCGAAGCCGCGGAGCTGAAGTTGCGCAGCCTGCCGGTCGTCCCGGAGCGTGAAGGGCTGTATTGGATCACCGCGCCGCGCGCCGGCGTCGTCGTCGACCGCAACGTGTTGGTCGGTCACGAGGTGGGCCCCGATCGTGGCGAGCCGCTGTTGGTCATCGGCGAGCTCGATCAGGTCATCGTGGCGGCCGACGTGCCCGAAACGGCCGTTGCGGCGCTGCGCGTCGGGCAGCCGGCGAGCGTCGTTTCGCCCGCCACACCGGGACAGCAGCTGGCCGGGCGGATCGAGTACATCGGCGAGGTGGTCGATCCGGTCCGCCGCATGGTCAACGTCCGCCTCCGCGTCCCCAACGATGAGCGCACGCTACGCCCCAACGCTTTCGTGCAGGTGACCTTTTCCCTCGAGGGGCAGGCGCACGTCGTCGTCCCCGCCGAAGCGGTGGTCACCGACGACGACACCTCGTTCGTGTTCGTGCAGCCGCTCGATCATCCGCAGCAGCTGCAGCGGCGACGCGTCGTGCCCGGCCGACAAGGCGAAGGGCGGGTCGAGCTGCTCAGCGGCCTCGACCCCGGCGAGACCTTTGTCACCAAGGGGGCGATCCTGCTCCTCAATGCCATCGATCTCACCGATTGAGCGCCGGTGTTCGAGCTCATCGTCCAGTTCTCGTTGCGCAACCGCACCGCGGTGCTGTTCTTCAGCCTCGTGGTTGCCGGCGCCGGCGTCTTCGCCTTTCGCGGCTTGACCATCGAGGCCTTTCCCGACCCCACCGACACGCAGGTCAACGTCATCACCATCTTCCCCGGGCAGCCGTCCGAGGAGGTCGAGCGCCAGATCGGTTTGCCGATCGAGCGGGCGCTCAACGGCACGCCCGGGTTGGCGCGGCTGCGCAACCTCTCGCTCTTCGGGTTGTCGTACGTCACGTTGACCTTCGCCGACGGCGTCGACGCGCTGTTTGCCCGCGCCCAGGTGCTCGAGCGCCTGCGTGACGCCGAGCTACCGCCCGACATCACGCCGGCGCTCGGCCCCCTGGCGACGCCGATCGGCGAGATCTACCGCTACACGCTGACCGGCGCCGGCAACGATCCGATGCGCCTGCGCACCTTGCAGGACTGGGTCGTGCAACCGCGGCTGCTACGCGTGCAAGGCGTCGCCGACGTGGTCAACTACGGGGGTTTGGTGCGCGAGGTGCACGTGCAACCGTCGCCCGCCAAGCTCGCGGCCTACGGGCTGACCCTCGAGGATCTGGAGACGGCTCTCAAGAAGGCGTCGCAGAACGCCAGCGGCGGGGTGCTCGAACGCGGCGCCGAGCAACTCGTCATCCGCAGCGTCGGTCTCTTCCGCCGACTGGACGACATCGGCGCCGTCCATGTCGCCAGCCGTGAGGGCACCCCGGTTCTGGTGCACGACGTCGCCACGGTCACTGACGGCTGGGCACCCCGCCAAGGCGTCGTCAGCCGCAACCAGCAGCTCGACACGGTCGAGGGGATCGTCCTGATGCGGCGCGGCGAGAACCCCTCGGTGGTGCTGCAACGCGTTCGCGACGCGATCGACGAGCTCAACATCCGGATCCTGCCGGACGGCATCCGCGTGCAGCCATTCTACGACCGCACCGATCTGGTCAACACCACGTTGCGGACGGTGGGGCGCAACCTGCTCGAAGGCGCGGCGCTGGTCACGCTGGTGCTCTTCGTCTTTCTGCTCGATCTGCCGGCCGCGTTGATCGTGGTCACGCTCATTCCGCTGTCGCTGCTGTCGGCGTTCATCTACCTCAAGCTGCGCGGCATGAGCGCCAACCTGCTGAGCATGGGCGCGGTCGATTTCGGGATCATCGTCGACGGCGCGGTGGTCATCATCGAAAGCATCGTGCGGCGCTTGTCGGCTGACGCCGACCACGGGCACGCGCTGTCCGGCGAGCTCCTGCAGTCGCGCATTCGTTTCGCGGTGAACGACGTCGTGCGCCCGACGGTTTTCTCGCTCTTGATCATCATTGCCGCATACCTGCCGATCTTTCTGCTGGAGCGCGTCGAGGGGCGCATCTTCGCACCGATGGCGAACACCGTGGTGGCGGCGCTGGTCGGCGCGCTGTTGTTCTCGGTCACCGTCGTGCCGGTCCTGGCCACGTTCTGCTATCGCGGCCCGATCCGCCACCGGGTCTCGCCCGTGCTCAGGTGGGTGCAGGCGGCGTACGACCCGACGCTGGCGTGGGCGCTGCGCCACCAATGGCTGGTGCTGCTCGGCAGCGTCGTCGCCTTCCTGGCGGCGGTCGTGGCGTTGTCCGGTCAGGGGTCCGAGTTCCTGCCGGAGCTCAACGAAGGGTCTCTCTACCTGACCTTCACGTTGCCAGCCAACATCAGTTTGAACGAGGCGCGCCGCTTGGTACCGCACATCACCGAGGTCATGCAGCGGTATGCCGAGGTCGACGAGCTTCTGTCGCAGCTGGGGCGACCCGAGGACGGCACCGACCCCACCTTGACCAACAACCTTGAGTTCTTTGCCAAGCTGAAGCCGCTCGACGCATGGCCGGCGGGGGTGCACACGCTCGACGATGCGGTGACTCGTCTCGGCGAGGGGTTGGCCGAGATCCCCGGGTTGGAGATCAATTTTTCGCAGCCCATTCGCGACAACGTGAACGAAAACATCTCGGGGCAGTTCGGCCAGATTGCCGTCAAGCTGTACGGCGACGATCTCGGCGTCCTGCAGGACGCGGCCGAGCGCGCCAAGACGGCGATCGCCAAGGTGGCGGGCGTCGCCGATCTCGGCATCGTCAAGAGCAGTGAGATTCCGCAGATTCACGTCGAGCCCGATCGCGGCGCGCTCGGACGATACGGGCTCGACATGGAGGACTTCCAGCACGCGCTGCAGGCGGCGCTCAGCGGGCAGCCGGTCGGTGTGTTCTGGGACGGTGAAGCGCGGCACGACATCGTGCTGCGGTACCCGGCGGCGGCGCGCGACGACGTCGAGAAGATCCGCACGCTGCGCGTCGCCGTGCAGGGCGGGATCACCATCCCAATCGACATGCTCGCGCACGTGTCGGTGGGGCGTGGCCGCGCCGCCATCAGTCGCGAGAACGGCCATCGCTACATCGGCATCCGCATGAACGTGCGGGGGCGCGACCTGGGCTCGTTCGTCAACGAGGCGCGCGAGCGCGTCGCCCGCGAGGCGCCGTTGCCGAGCGGGCTAACGATCGAGTGGGGCGGGGAGTTCGAAAGCAAGGAGCGTGCGATGGCACGGCTGCGACTGGTCGTGCCGGTGGCACTGCTGATCACGCTGGTGCTCCTCTTCAACGCGTTCGGCGCCTTCGGTCCGGCGGTGTTGGTCTTGCTCAACGTTCCCTTCGCGCTGGTCGGCGGTGTCGCGGGCCTGCTGTGGATGGGCATGCCGCTGTCGGTTTCGGCGGCGGTCGGCTTCATCGCGTTGATCGGGCAGGCGTCGCTCAACGGCGTCCTGGTGCTGTCGGCGATCATCGGCCATCGCCGCGACGGCACCGGGCTCGACGCCGCCATCGTGGCGGGGTGCCGCGATCGGTTGCGGGCGGTGCTCATGACCGCCGCGCTCGCGGCGCTCGGCCTGGTGCCGGCCGCCCTGAGCCTCGCCATCGGCAGCGAGGTGCAGCGACCGATCGCCGTCGTCATCGTGGGGGGCACGATCAGCGCGTGCGCGCTGACGCTCGTCGTGCTCCCGGTGATGTACCGATTGTGGGCAACGACGGTCGAGCGTATGACCATGGGACGCCGAGCCGATGCGGGCGCCGCGTAGGCGCTCCGGCCGCGCCGTCCATGGAAGCGTTGATCGTTCGCTACGGGCTCTTCGCGGTCTTCGTCGGCGCGGTCCTCGAAGGCGACGTCACGCTGCTGCTCGCCGGCGTCGTCGCGCACCTGGGATACCTCGGCTTCGGCGCGGCCCTCAGCGTGGGCTGCATGGGGGCGCTCGTCGCGGACACCGCGTGTTATGGGCTCGCCTGGAACCGGCGCGACACCATTGTGAACAGCCGCGCCTACCTCCGGGTCGCAGCGGTCGTCGACCGCCTCGTCGGACGCGTCGGTTCGTGGGAGATCGTGATCACGCGGCTGGTCTACGGCACCCGTCTCGCAAGCATGCTGTACTGGGGCATGCGCGGCTTGCCGTTCCGCCGCTTCATCGCGCTCGACGTGCTGGGATGTGCGCTGTGGGCGTCGGTGCTGGCGAGCCTCGGGTACGCGGGGAGCAGCAGCGCCGCCGCGCTGGTGGGCGACGTCAAGCGCGCCGAGCGCTGGTTGCTCGTCGCCCTACTACTCGCCGCTGCCGCCGTCGTCGTCGTCCGGACCGTTGGACGCCGTATGCGGCGGCGTCATCCCTGATTCCCCGTCTTTCCTTCAAGCAACCGACTGAGCACCTCGTCCATGTTGCCGAGCGCCGGCGTCCGTTCCTCGAGGATGTCCTCCATGCGTGAACGGATGTATGTTTTCCAATCGGGGTGCGGGAAGATGTAGAAGCGCTCGGCGCGGATGGCCTCGAAGACGATGTCCGCGACCTGGCTCGGCGGCGACCCCGCCGCCAGGAGCCGCCGCCCCAGCTGCTCCATCTCCTCGGCGCCCGGCAGCTTCGGGGCGGTCTCGGCCAACGCGGCCGGGCGGTTGCGCGCGGCGTCGAAGATGTTGGTGTTGACGAAACCGGGGCACAGCACCGAGACGCGCACCGGTGCGCCGAGCATGGTCAGCTCATGGTGCAGCGATTCGGACAGGGCGACGACCCCGAACTTCGACACGTTATACGGCGCCGCCCCCGGGCCGTTGATCATGCCGGCCATCGAGGCGGTGTTGACGATGTGGCCTTCCTCGCCCTGCGACAACAGAATCGGGGTAAACACGCGGACCCCGTGGATGACGCCCCACAAGTTGACGCCGATCACCCAGTCCCAGTCCGCCACGGTCTGCATCCAGGTCGGTGCCGACGTCACCACGCCGGCATTGTTGCAGACGACGTGCACCGCGCCGAACTTGTCGAGGGCCGCCTGCGCCAGCCGCTCCACCGCGGCCGCTTGCGACACGTCGGTGCGCACCGCCAGCGCCGCAGCGCCGGTCGCCTCGATCTCGCGGGTCGCCTGCTCGAGCGCCTGCTGCTCCACATCGGCGAGCACGACCTTCATCCCGGCCCGCGCGAACCGCTGCGTCAGGGCGCGGCCGATCCCGCTGGCCGCGCCGGTGACCACGGCGACCTTGTCTCGAAACTCCTTCATGCTTGTCCTCCCCGCTCTTGATGCGCAGACTGTCGGCGTGAGCGCAAGCGGCCGCAGGCCATCGCCCCGCGCCAGGTCTTCATGCGGTCGCTTGCGACTCGGCAGCCCACACGTAGGCGGTCGGCAGCACCAGTGCGGTCAGCAGCGTCGCCGAGATCAGCCCACCGATCACCACGATCGCCAAGGGTCGCTGCACTTCGGCACCGATCGCGTGCGAGAAGGCCGCCGGCAAGAATCCGAAGATCGCCAGCAAGCCGGTCATCAGCACCGGCCGCAGCCGCACTTGCGCACCGTGCACGACGGCGTCGCGCAGCGACATCCCCTGGGTACGCAGCTCGTTGAAGTAGCTCACCAGCAGGACACCGTTGAGCACGGCGACCCCGAACAGGGAGATGAAGCCGACGCCGGCGGAAATGCTGAAGTGGGTACCGGTCACCAGCAACGCGAAGATGCCGCCGATCAATGCGAACGGCACATGCGCCAGGACCAGGAGGGCATCGCGCACCGAGTTGAAGTTGCCGAACAACAGAATGAAGATGATGAAGAGCACCAAGGGCACGATGAGCTCGAGGCGTCGCATGGCGCGCTGCTGGTCTTCGAAACGACCGCTCCATACCATGCGATAGCCCTCCGGCAGCTGCACTGCCGCGCCGACCTTGGCTTGGGCTTCAGCCACCATGCCGCCCATGTCGCGCCCGCGCACGCTCCATTTGACGGCGACGCGTCGCTGATTGTCTTCGCGCAGGATCTGCCCGAAGCCGGACGCCGGCACGACGTGCGCCAGCTGGCTCAGCGGCACGCGCGCCCCGCCCGGTGCGGGCACGAGCAAATCGCCCAGCGCGGCCGCCGACGGCGTCGCACCGTCCGCTAGCTTCACCACCAACGGGAAGCGACGCTCGCCCTCCAGGATGTCCGAGACGCGCTTGCCCGCCGTCGCCGTCTCGATCGCGTCTTGGATGTCGGTGACGGTGATACCGTAGCGATTCGCCTGCTCGCGATCGATCGGGATGCGCAGCTGCGGTTGTCCGGTGAGGTGATCGTAGTCGAGGTCGCGGACACCGTCGACCTGCGACAGCACCTTGGCGATCGCCTCGGCTTTCTCCTGCAGAACGTCGAGATCGGCACCGAAGATCTTGATGGACAGCTCGCCCTTCACGCCCGACATCGCTTCGTCGACGTTGTCCTTGATCGGCTGCGAGAAGTTGAAGGTCACGCCCGGAAAGACCTGCAACTGCTGGTTCATACCGTCGATCAACTGGTCCTTGTCGTGGGTCGTGGTCCACTCTTCGCGCGGCTTCAGGCCGACGTAGAGTTCGGCGTTGTCCGGACCGTTGGGATCGGTACCGTCGTCGGGCGAGCCGAGCTGCGAGACCACGGTGCGCACCTCCGGGAAGCGCAGGAGGATTTCGCGCATCTGATGCACGTAGCGTTCGGCACCTTCGAGGGAGATGCCCACCGGCAGCTTGGCGCGCACCCAGATGTCTCCTTCGTCGAGCTCCGGCAGGAACTCGCTGCCGAGCACCGGCACGACGGCGAAGCTCACCGACAGCAGCAGCAACGCGACGCCCATCGTCAGGCGCGGTCGCGCGATCGACCAGTTGAGGCTCGGCAGGTAGATACGTTGTGCCCACGCGAGCAGTCGATTCTCGCGTTCCTCCCGAACGTCGCGGAGAAAGAGCGAGCAGGCGACGGGAACGGCGGTGAGGGTGAGCAGCAAGGCGCCGCACAGCGCGAAGCAGATGGTCGACGCCATCGGAATGAACATCTTCCCTTCGACGCGTTGGAAGAACAGGATCGGCAGGTACACGGTAATGATGATCAAGACCGAGAAGAAGATCGGCGATCCGACCTCGCGCGCCGCGGCATAGACGGTCGCGCGCACCCGGCCGCCGGCGGCGTGATGCGTCGCCAGATGGCGGTAGATGTTCTCCACCATGACCACCGCGCCGTCGACGATGATGCCGAAATCGATCGCGCCGATGGAGAGCAGGTTGGCGGAGATGCCGCGCAGGTCCATGCAGGTGAAGGCGAAGAGCAGCGACATCGGGATGGTGGCGGCAACGATCAGGGCGCTGCGGACGTTGCCGAGGAAGACGATCAGCACCAGGCTGACCAGCACGGCGCCCTCGATGAGGTTGTGCTCGACCGTGTGCACCGTGGTGTCCACCAGGTGGCTGCGATCGTAGTACGGGTGAATCTCGACCCCGCCGGGCAGGATGTCGTGCAGCTCGTTGAGCTTGGCCCGCACGTGCTCCAGCACCTCCGACGGGTTCTCGCCCTTGCGCATCAACACGATGCCCTGCACCAGGTCGTCCTGGTGATCGCGGCCCAGGATACCGAGACGGATGCCGTGGCCGATCGCCGCGTGGCCGATGTCCTTGATGCGCACGGGGGTCCCGTCGTGCGCCGTCACCACGACGTTGTCGATCTCGTCGGTCGACTGCAGCAGACCGAGGCCGCGCACCATGTAGGCATAGTCGCCCTGCGGGATGTAGCTGCCGCCGGCGTTGGCATTGCTGGCCGCAACGGCGTCGAAGACCTGCTTGAACGTCAGATCGTGCTGCTTCAGCATCGCCGGGTCGAGGAGCACCTGATACTGCTTCAGGCCGCCGCCCCAGCTCACCACGTCGACCACGCCGGGCACCTGTCGGAAGTGGCGTTCCAGGACCCAATCCTGCAGAGCCTTCAGCTCCACCTGGCTCAACGTGTCGCTGGTCAGCGTGTAGCGCAGAATCTCGCCGATCGATCCGCTCAACGGCCCGAGATCGGCATCGACCCCAGGGGGAAGATCGACGACGTGGAGGCGCTCGAGGATCTGCTGGCGCGCGAAGTAGTCGTCGGTGTGGTCCTCGAAGATGGCGCGCACCGCCGCGAGACCGAAAATGGAGGTCGAGCGGATCGCCGTGAGCCGCGGGGTGCCGTTGAG
>Ga0335082_10000513_pt1 | contig 40306 bp, 34 predicted proteins | sample Lox_Sample_41_FD_206718 | JGI IMG/M metagenome (GOLD analysis project Ga0335082, IMG submission 206718) | Soil microbial communities from Loxahatchee National Wildlife Refuge, Florida, United States - Lox_Sample_4.1 | ecosystem: Environmental > Terrestrial > Soil > Wetlands | place: USA...
GCCTCGGCTTGGCGGCGTTTTTTTATTTTCATCGCGCGCGGCCCCTCACCGGCAAAGACACCATTGTTCTCGCCGACTTCGCCAATCACACGGGAGATCCTGTCTTTGACGATACATTGAAGCAGGCGCTCGCCGTCGAACTCGGGCAATCACCATTCCTCAATATCCTCTCGGAAGAAAAGATTGCCGAAACTATGCAGATGATGGGGCGTGCGCCGGACGAGCGCGTCGACAAAAAAACGGCGATGGAGATCTGTCAGCGGAGGCAAAGCACCGCGGTGCTCGCGGGGTCCATCACAACACTGGGCGATCAGTATGTAATCGGTCTAAATCTGGTGACCTGCCGAACGGGCGAACTTTTCGCCCAGGCGCAACTGCAGGCCGAGAGCAAGGCGGAGGTTTTGAAGGTGGTGGATCGTGCGGCCACGAAGCTGCGCGACAGGCTGGGTGAATCCCGCGGCATGATTCAGAGATTCGATATCCCGGTGGAGCAGGCCACCACCGCGTCCTTGCCAGCCCTGCAGGCCTATAGCCTGGGACGAAAGAATGTGATGGCGGGAAATTTCGCCGCGGCAGTCCCCGCTTTTCAAGAAGCGGTGAAACTCGATCCGAAATTCGCGATGGCTTACGCCATGCTGGCATCGAGTTATTCCAACGTGGGAGAGCTGGACCTGGCTGCGAAGTATGCCAATGATGCATATGAATTGCGCGAAAGAGTAAGCGAGAAAGAAAGATTTTACATCGAGTCGCACTATCAGATGTTTGTCACCGGCAACATGGAGAAAGGGATGGCAGTTTTCGAACTGTGGTCCCAGGTTTATCCACGTGATGATGTGCCGGTAAGCAATCTGGGTGCAACCTACGGCAATATTGGACAGTTCGACAAGGCGCTGGAGAAATTTCAGGAGTCACTACGGCTGGACCCGGATAGCCCCCTCGCATATGCAACGGTGGGCTACGCTTATCGCGCGCTGAACCGGTTCGACGATGCACGCTCCATCATTGCCGAGGCTCGCGCGAGAAATCGCGATTCGGCTGTCTTGCACATCGATTCCTACGTACTGGCCTCTGCCCGGAATGATCCGGCCGCCATGCAACGCGAGCTTTCCTGGGCCGCGGGCAAGCGCGGAATTGAAAATACGCTGTTGGCCTGCAATGCAGACGCTGTTGCTTATTCCGGGAAGCTACAAGCTGCGCGAGAAATTTCACGCCGGGCAATAACCTCCGCTCAGCTGGAGGGGGAAACGGAAGAGGCGGCCAATTACCAGGCGTCGTCTGCGGTGCGTGAGGCCCTCTATGGGAACTTCGCCGAGGGCCGGCGGCGCGCCCGAACGACGCCGCCAAATTTGAGAAACGAGAATGTACTCTTCCTGAATTCGCTTGCGCTGGCCCTGGCCGAAGACAACGAGGGTGCGGAAAAAGTGGCCCATGAATTGTCTGCCAGCCACCCCGAAGACACCATCGTGCAATTTCTCTATCTTCCGCCGATTCGCGCTCAATTGGCGCTGAACCGGCGAAATTTCAAATCCGCCATCGAGTTCCTGGAAACTGCTGCCCCCTACGAACTCGGCGATGAGGGGGGATGCGGAGTGCCCATCGCTCTCTATCCGATTTACGTCCGGGGGAAGGTTTACCTGGCGGAAAAACATGGGGCGGCAGCAGCGACGGAGTTTCAGAAAATCCTGGATCATCACGGTGAAGTGCAGATGGGACCGATCGGCGCGCTGGCGCATCTTGAAATTGGGCGGGCGTACGCGCTGGAAGGCGAAAAAGACAAAGCCCACGAAGCTTATCGGGACTTTTTCGCTTTGTGGAAAGACGCTGACGCGAATATTCCCATTTTGAAAGCCGCGAAGGCCGAATTTAATTTGCAAAATAAGCATTCTGAGAAGGGTGGATCTCACGCTCAGGTGACTGCAGCGCACTCCTGAAAGTGGAATTGCACTCGCTTCGGATTTTCAGTTCGACTCCGATTTCGTGCCGACACCGCCCTCGCAGTAGTACACTTTCGAAGACAGAGCTGGCTCGAGATCCCCGCCCGCAATCTAACCAGCAATTTTCAATGCACCATTTGAGTACCCGCTTTCAACGGTGAGGAGTGAGAGGGTCTGTTGGTGGTTCAAGTCCACCCAGGGCCCACCATTCCTCACTTTCCAATTTCTCAGGACGCGCCAGTGTGCTTGCGGCCGACAAGCGTCCGTGAGAACACGGTCATCGTTAGCCCCCAGGGTAGATTCTGTTTCAAAACAAACTGTGCTCTTCCGGATTGGCACCTTTCTCCCCTTAATGGGCGACTCCAGGGGCCACAAATCCGCAGATTTGCGGGCTTTTCCTATTTCTCAGTGGACTCTGGCGTGCCTGTGGGTGTTGGGGGCTTGCGCCAGATCACCATGTCTGAATTGGGCAGCCACGAGATTTACCGCACGGTGCTGGATTCACTGCCAGTGGCGGTGTGCGCCGTGAATCGCGATGGTAAGGTGATTTTGTGGAATGAAGGCGCGGAGCGCATCACCGGCTTTCTGCGGCAGGATGTGCTCGGCCGGATGTGCACCGACGCGTTCCTGGAACATGCCGACACGCAGAACAACCCGCTGGAAGGCACCTCGGTGCCGCTGCTCAAAACCATGCGCGACGGAAACTGCCTGACGGTCCAGGCATCGCTGCGCAGAAAGTCGGGACAATCGGTTGGCGTGCAGCTGAAAACCGTGCCACTGCGCGGAGACCACGGCCGCCTGCACGGGGCCGTGGAGCTATTCGAAGAAATCGTCACGAGAACCCTCGCCGAGCGCCGTCATAACAAACTGGCGGCTCTCGGGTGTCTCGATCAACTCACCGGCGTGCTGAATCACAGCATGATTCACGCGCATCTCCAGGAAGCGCTGAGCCTGTACAAGGTGTACCCCATCCCGTTTTGCGCCATATGCGTCTCGGTTGATGGGTTGGCCAACATTCGCGAGCGGTACGGCCAGGCAGCCGTCGAGGCAACGCTGCGCGTCGTGGGGCAAACGCTGGAAAGCGCGGTGCGGCCAACCGACTTTGTCGGCCGCTGGCTGGAGCAGGAGTTCCTGCTGATTCTTACCGAATGCGGGGAAAACGATGCCCAGAAAGTAGGCGACCGGCTGCGCAAGATGGTCCACCACTCCCAAGTGCACTGGTGGGGAGACGCATGGAGCGTGACGATTTCGATTGGAGCTACCCCAGCGCACGACCAGGATACAGTGGGCGCGATGGTGAGCCGCGCGGAAGAGGGGATGCGCAAAAGCGCCGAAAAGGGTGGAAACGAGATTGTTGTGGTGGTGCGTTGAAACGCGACGGCGAGGCGAGGGCCTTTTGACATGTTCGTGATCATTGGAATTGTCGTGGTGATTGGCGCCATCGTGGGCGGCTACCTGATGGAGCACGGCAACCTGCGCGTGCTCGCCCAGCCGGCGGAACTCGTCATCATTGGCGGCGCCGCCATCGGCACTGTTTTAATCGCCAATCCGCTGCATATCCTGAAAAAGATCGCCGGAGGGATTGTTGGCGTCTTCGGCAGTCCGAAATATGGCAAAGCGCAGTATATGGAAAATCTGAAAATGCTGTTCGAACTGTTTTCCCGGGCGCGCAAAGAAGGCCTGATGGCGCTCGAAACCGACAGCGACAATCCGGAACAGAGCCCCGTCTTTTCCAAGTACCCAAAATTTCTGAAGGACTATCACGCGCTCCCTTTTGTCTGCGACACCATCCGCATGGCCGCGGGTGGCGGCATTGAACCCTTCGACGTGGATCAGATGATCGAGTCGGACATGGAAACGCATCATCATGACGCCGGGCAGGCGGTGGCGGCGCTTTCGACCATGGCTGATTCCCTGCCCGGCCTGGGCATCGTGGCGGCGGTCCTGGGCGTAGTGATCACCATGGGCGCGCTGGGCGGCCCTCCAGAGGAGATCGGGCACAAGGTGGCGGCCGCGCTGGTAGGAACGTTCCTCGGCATTCTGCTGTGCTATGGGTTTATAGGACCGATTGCCGCCAACATGGCCAAGGCCACCGAAGAAGAGCACGCGTTTTATCAGGTGATGCGCATCGTCATCGTAAGTTTCATCAAGGGATCGCCGCCGTCGATTGCCGTGGAATACGGCCGGCGGGCCATTCCGGGCAACGTGCGGCCGTCGTTTCAGGAGCTCGAGAAGTACATCAAGGGCGGCGGTGACGCGGCCCCGGCGAAATAGGCGGCGCGATGCCGGGACCTCCGCCAGTCATCATCAAGAAGAAAGTCGCGCATGCCGGGCATCACGGCGGCGCGTGGAAAGTGGCTTACGCGGACTTTGTCACCGCGATGATGGCCCTGTTCATTGTTCTCTGGTTGCTCAATTCCAGCGACAAGGTCAAAAAGGCGGTCGGCGGCTACTTCAAGGATCCCACCGGCACCTCGAAGATGGTAGGCAGCGACATGGTGGGTTCAGGCGAGAATTTCATCGTCACCAAGGACAACATGGAGGAATTGAAGGAGCAATTGCAAAAGGCTATCCGCGAAGTGCCGAAGTTCGACAAGCTGGAAAACCACATTGACATGACGGTGACCAACGAAGGCCTGCGCATCGAGCTGACCGAATCCGCCGCCGGCACTTTTTTCGACAGCGGCAGCGCGCGCATAAGCGGCGACGGCAACGACCTGCTGAAGCTGCTGGCGCAGGAACTCGGCAAATTGCCGAATCACCTCGCGATTGAAGGCCACACGGATTCGAAGCAATACCCGCCGGGCGCTACGTACACAAACTGGGAATTGTTTGCCGACCGCGCCAACGCGGCGCGCCGCCTGATGCAGGAGAACGGCATCCGCGAGGATCAGGTGACACAAGTGCGCGGATTCGCCGACCAAAGATTGCGCCATCCTGATGCGCCTACGGATCCCGGAAACCGGCGCATTTCCCTGATCGTGCAGTATCTGGACAAAAAGCCCTCCGCAGACGCCAGTGAAAAAGCAGAAGGCGAGAAGTTGGAAACCGGTGGGAAGGAAAGCTCCTCAAAAGAATCTCAAAGCAGCAGCGAGAAAACGGCCCCCGCCGCGGTGTCGCCGGAAAAGAAGAAAGAGTAATTGCAGGAGTCCGGGGGCGATTCAAGCGCCGCAACCCTCCTGACTCCGGCCACGTCTAAACAAGCGATAGTCCTGAGGGGACCCGCCGGCGAAACTTTTCGCGCGAGGCCGGGTTTACCCAGCAGGGATCGCTGTCTTTCCATAGCTTTCTGACTGTCTTTGCCGCTTCCGCAGCGGGCAATTCCACGTTCAACAGCGATGCCGCTCAGGCTGGCGTGCCATGGGGGTCCTTGAAGTTTCGCCCAGCCGCGAAATTTCCGAACAAGGAGCATTGCGATCATGAAGCACCGGGCAATCTGGCTTAGCCTATTGGCAGTACTTCTTTGCGCTGCATCTTCCACCCACGCTCAGGGAAAATTCGAGATCTCACCGTTCGCCGGCTATGAGACGAGCGGCTCGTATCCCGTGAGCCTTACCTCCAACGGCCCCATCACCAATCCCATCGATAAGCTGCGCGTGAATGAAGCGACCTCCTACGGTACCTTCCTCAGCTACAACCTCTCCGAGAATTTCCAGGTCGAGTTTATGTGGGACCGCAACAACACGTATTACAGCGGGCGGCAAATCTCGACCGGTACCTATATGAAGGTGTACGACTCGGATATTGACCAGTACCAATTCGGCGGCCAGTACACGTTTCTCGACAGCTCGCACAGGTTCCGGCCCTACGTGGCGGCCAGCGTGGGTTTTACGCATGATTCCAACAGCGGCGGAAATTCGAATCGCACGGAGTTTAGCTACAGCCTGGGCGGCGGCGTAAAGTACTACCTGAGCCGCCATTTCGGCTTGCGCGGAGACATCCGGTATCTGCCAACGTATGGAAGCTCCTCGTACGGTGTTTACTGCGACCCGTTTGGATTCTGCTACAACGCAAAGGTGGCCAACTTTTTGAACCGCGGGAATTTTGTGGGTGGTCTGATCTTCAAGTTTTAGGCAAATCGAATCGCAATCAACCAATGGGCTGGGACTCCTCCCGGCCCTTTTGTATTGCGTCGCAAATTATGGCTGGGCATGCGAAGAAGGCAGCGGCATGATGAAAATGGCCGGGTCAATGGGCACGTTCTGCTGGACCGAGTTGGCGCGGATCGTGAAGGTGCCACTGGTGCGCGTCAGCGTCCACTGGTAAGGAATTTTCACGCCGCCACCAGCATCGCGATAGTCGGCGTAATCAATTTGTGTGGGATTCCGGCCGAGTGGCGTTTCGGCGTAACGAACTTGCCTCAAGAGCAGGCCGGACTGCCGGTCGAAATAGAGCCGCACCGGCGGCAACCCAAGGCCCTTGGCCGCGACCAGATACGTCTCATGGCCGGCGATAGTTTCCCCCGGCAGGACATGAAACTCCTTAAACAGCTCGCGGACCCGGGCGGGGAAATAGAGCTGCGCATCCACGCGCGCGGCTGCAGCTTCCTGGATGCTCATTACGTGCACACCTCGCGGCATTCCGAGCCAGCCGGCCTGGCCGTTATACGCGGTGACGCTGTCTCCAAACGACGGATGGGAAATGGACACGCGCTTCTCGGGTCCCTCGGAATAGACTTCAATCGGATACTGCTCGCCCATCGCGTCAATCGTGCCTTTTTGAACGCGCGTTTTGATTTTGTACAGAGCGTCGGCGCCACCGACTGCGGCCAGATATTTGTCGAGAATCTGATCGGCCGTGGGCAGGCTGGCGTTCGCTTCGAGCTCTTCAGGATGCTGCTCGTGCGGCGGCATCGGGGCGGCATGGGCGGAGAGGATGGGGACGCCCACGGGATGCGGCGAGCCGCGATGGCAGGTATAGCAGGTCACTTCGATTTCGTTGTTGAAATGGTTTTTGTTGAGGGCGAGCTCCATGGCCATCATTTTTCGCGCGGTCTGTTTTTCCTTCTTGTCATCCTTGTCCATAGCGTGCTGGACGTGACAGAACTCGCAGTCCACGCCGAGCGCACCTGCTACGAACTGCATGGTCGGGATCAGCTGGTCGGCGGGAATGTCTTTCAACACCTGGATGTTTTTGAATTGCTGCGCGGCGGTTTTGGGGGCGGAAGTTTGCTCCTGCGCTCGAATGACCCAGAGAGCAAGAATGCTAACGAGCGCCAGGATCGCACTGCTATAGCCGAACCGACGGAGGAATCTGCGAATCATCCTTAGGTCTCCTAAAGGAGCAGGCCTGAAGTGTGCCGGAATTTTGCAGAAGCGCAAAGCGGGTTGCCGGAGATCGGCGCTCCCTGGTCAGGCGGAGATTTCGCCACGCTTTGCCAGTGCGGTGATGCGGTCAGCGGCGCGATACGCAAGCGCCTGGATCGTCATGGTCGGCTGGCCACGGCCCGAGGTGACCATGCTGCTGCCGTCGCAGAGGAACAGATTCTTCACGTCGTGGGTGCGATGGTCGGCGTTAATGACGGACCTCTTCGGGTCGTTCCCCATGCGGCAGGTGCCCAGCAAATGCACGACGAATTCCTGCTCGGCCACAGGATTCGACCATTTGGTTTTGGCCCCGGCGGCATCGAGAATTTCCAGCGCGCGGTCCTTCATCCAGTTCATCATTTTCAGGTCGTTGGGATGGTCGCGGAAGGTCATGCGCAGTGCGGGCAGGCCCCAGGCGTCTTTTACGTCAGGATCGAGCGAGAAGCCGTTGGTTTCCACGGGCAGCGAGGTCCCGTGGCAAAAGACCTCGAACGTTCGCGTGAAATTGTGACGCAGCGCCCTTTTGAAATCCGCGCCCCACTTCGGCGCGTCCGGCGGCATGCCATTGAGCGCGGCGGCGATGGGCGTGAAATCGTAACGCGCGTCGAGGCCGCCTCCCCCATACAACCCCAGCTTTGGATCCAGTTCGTAAAAATCGTGCATCACGCGGCTGACGGCAAAACCCTTGTAGTCGTTGAGCGGCTCGTCGAACACGCCGCAGGCAACCACGTTGCTGTTCGGCATCAGGTTCTTGCCCACGTAGCCGCTGGAATTCGCAAGGCCATTCGGAAATTGACTGGAAGTGGAAAGCAGCAGAAGCCGCGGCGTTTCAGCGCCGTTGGCGGCAAGAATCAGGGCCTTGGCCCGCTGGAGATGCGCCACACGCTTCGCGTCGAAATAGACCGCGCCAGTCACGCGGCCGCTTTTGTCGATTTCGATGCGATGGACGTACGAATTCGGCCGGATCTCACACCGTCCGGTTTTCTCGGCCATCGGGATCACACTGGCAAGCGAACTGGATTTGGCGCCGAACTCGCAGCCAAAACCGAGGCAGAAACCGCAATTCTGGCAGGCCGACCGGCCGGGACGCGGCTGTGAAAGAATCGCCATCGGCGCAGGGAACGGATGGTAACCGAGCTTCCGCGCGGCGCGTTCGAACACCACGCCGCAGCCTTTCACCGGCAGCGGCGGCATCGGATACGGCTTCGAGCGCGGCGGATCAAAGGGACTGGCACCAGCGAGGCCCGAAACTCCCACTTCCCACTCGACTTTCGTGTAATACGGCTCGAGGTCCGCGTACTTGATCGGCCAATCCGCAAAATTGGCGCCGGGAATGTCGCCGGTTTTGCTGTGCTCGATGAAATCGATCTCGTGCAGCCGCCAATAGTTGGCGGTGAAGTGCACGCTGCTGCCACCAACGCAATTGCCGTAGAGAACCGCAGGCTGTTTCTTCGCCACGTCCGAAGCCGATTTGCGGAAAGTGACCGGCTGTGTCTCTGGATGGTTTGTCAGCAGGTGCTGGGCAAAAATCTTGCCTTCGTCATGGGTGAAATCATTCTCATGGAGGTAGGGTCCCTGTTCGAGGACGACCACCCGAAAACCGTTCGTGGAAAGCTCCTTGGCGAGCACCCCGCCGGCGGCGCCGGAACCCACGATCACAAAATCCACTTCGTCTGACGGCTTAAACGTAACTCTGCCCTGACTCATTTCTTTTCCGTTTCCGCGGGCGCAGCCTGCCAGCCGGGATAATCCTTGTCGTAATAGCCAAAGGGGGGGCTGAAAACGTGTGCCGGATCGCGGTCGATCGCTTTCCAGCCTACAAAATCGCGATTGCCGCCGCCTTCAGGATCAACCAGGTAACCGAATATAGTGTGGATGCGCAGCGTTTCGACGAAGCTGGATCTTTCGGCACCCGGATTGAGGTGCCGCGTGGCTGCCTGCTTTTCGGATTCCGCGAACAGATCGGCAAGAATTTTGTCCTGCTCCTCGGCGCTGGCCGCAGAGAAACGGGCGACCCCGGGAAAGAGCTTCGCGGTGCGCTCCTGCGCTTCGGCGAGGCCCTTTTTGTACGCCGGCACCTCGTCGCTGGCGAACGTTTTCATCGCGCGATCGATGAAGTAGACGACGCCAGCCTCATGTGCGCCCGCCACGTCATCCGTAGGAATGATGCGCGAAGTGAGCGCGTCGAGTTCGTGCGCCTGATCCGCGGTGAACACTTCCAGCACCGCATTTCCAGACTTCGCGGCCTGGTGCGCATGCTCCGCGGCGGAAAGAAGCGCGGGCCAATTGGAGGCGAGCCATGCGGCTCCGACGGAGCCTGACAAAAGGTGGAGAAAATCGCGGCGAGCGGGTTGAAATGAAATCATGTTCCCCCAGTGACCCAAGCAATCTACGAATTGTAAACTCTTGCGTCAAGGCGAAAACCTTCATTTCGAGCGCTCGTTTGGACGGGTGGACCTCCAAAATGGCTGGTGTCCGCAGCAACGTGGAAAAGCCACCGCGGCATTTGGCTACAACCCGCGGCGTGAAGTATCATTCGCTTTGGCCTAAAAATGGCGACATTTACAGGTGCAATTGGAACGGGGGGGAAGTGGCTCCTCGACAAGATTGTGGGCGGCATCGCCGCGACCGGGATTAATCCCAACCTCCTGACTTTTTTGGGGCTGGTCGTCAATTTCGGCGCCGCCGCGAATTTTGCCGTGGGACATTTCCGCGCGGGCGCCATCATCATTTTCTTCGCCGGGTTTTTGGACATGCTCGACGGGCAAGTGGCCCGCCGGCAGAATCGCGTGACCGCCTTCGGCGCGTTTTACGATTCCACACTGGACCGCTACGCGGACATGGCGCTCTACATGGGCCTGCTCGTGTATTACTCCGTGAGCGGGCGCACGCCCTACGTTGTGCTTGCGGCGGTGGCCACGGCGGGCTCCGTAATGGTCAGCTACGCGCGGGCGCGCGCGGAGTCGCTGATTCCCCTTTGCAAGGTAGGCTTCATGGAGCGCCCGGAACGTCTGGTGTTGCTCATTATCGGAGGCTTGTTCAACCGCATGGCTCAGGTGCTCTGGGTCATCGCCGTCATTTCCACTATCACCGTGATTCACCGCATCTTCTACACCTGGCAGGAAACCAAGGCAGGGCGCGTGCTACCTGGATTCAAGGGCACATGAGGCAGGCGCACCTGTAGCTCAGGTCTTCAGGCCTGAGGCTTCTCCAAAATGATAAACCGAGCTTTAATGAAACATAATCGCCCGCTATGTTTGCTTCAGGGATCCTTCCACTGGCGTGGCGATTTGTTCACGGACGCGGGCTTTCAGGGCCGGCAAATCTTCCTTCGTCAGTCCCTTGGTTTCGATCGCAGCGTGAAGAATCACAGTGATGGTGGCCGGCCGCAGCAGCCAGTGGCCGGTGCGCAGATGATTGATGGAGCCGACCAGGCTGACCGGGACAATCGGCACGCCCAATTGCTGCGCCAGCCGGAAGCCGCCGTCCTCGAACTCATTCACATGGCCATCGCGCGTGCGCTTCGCTTCCGGAAAAACAATCAGCGAAACGCCACCGTTGATCGCTTCCTGGGTCATGCGCCAAAGACGTTTCAGGTCCTTCGGTCCCCGAACGTTAGGCACCGGCACGTTGCCGAACCGCTTCATCAGCCAGCCGTACACCGGGATGCGAAAGTGCGATTCCAGCTCCCAGCCACGCACGAACTGCGGAACCGCGCAATACAGAATGAACGGGTCAAACAGGTTGACGTGATTGCTCATGAAAAAGCAAGTGCGCTTGTCGTCGAAGCCCGGATCCTGTTTAATCACCACCTTCGCGCCGGAGAAGAATGCGATGCGACGGCAGAGCCCGCGCTGCAGATAGTCGTGTTTTCGCGGGTTGAGAAAGATCGCCAGTAAAACCAGAATGGGGACAACAACCAGGAAGTGCAGCCAACTGAGCGTCCACAGAATCACGCTGCGCAGGATTTCCCAGAGCCTCTTCATATGTAAACGTCCATCGCGCCGGGCAGAATATCGAGCGCCTTCGCGTCCACGGTGACCACTTCGCCGTCCACCATCACGTCCACCGGCGCTTCCAGCGAGAATTCCACGTGTTTCACGCGGCGCGTTTCCGCGAGTGGGTGTTTCGTGTGCGTGCCATCGTAAAGCCTCGGCAGCATTCTTAGCAGGCCGATGCGCCCGATTGGCCCCCAGCGCACATATTCGATGAAGCCGTCGGAAGGATCGGCGTCCGGTGCAATCAGCATCGTGCCGCCCGTGTATTTGGTGTTGTTGAAGGTGAGAAACAAGCAGCGGCGCTCGTCCCAATTGGCATCATCATCACAGCGCAGCTTGAACGGCCGGCGCTTGAGTTGCGCCACACGGACGAACACCCCCAGCAGGTAGCCGAAGTGGCCGAACGGTTTAAAGACCCTATTGGTCAAGGTCGCAACATCTGCGGTGAATCCCATGCTAAGCAAATTGAAGGAATAAATGACACCAGTCGCATGGCGCAGACGAATTAGATCAACACAACGCGTGTGGCCAGTTCGCAATGCTTCGACGGAAGCCTGAGCGCCCAAGTCGGTGAAATCGCGCAGAAACGAATTACCGGTACCCGTTGGAAGAAAGCCAAGTTTGATTCGATCAGTGCGGCCTTCGCGGGAGAAAATCCCGTTGATTACTTCGTGGGCGGTTCCGTCTCCCCCAACGGCCAGAAAGCGACGGTAGCCTTGCTCGTACGCTTCGTGGGCAAGCTGAGCGGCGTGCCCGGGCGCCATGGAGGCGATGGCATCCACCTGCAGGCCCTTTTCCTTCAGGCGAGCGATTTGCGCTCCGGCAACCTTCCCGGCGTTACCGCCGCCTGCCGCCGGGTTCACAATGGCTAGGATTTTGTCGTTCACAATTTTTCCGGAGAGGGCATTCTACATGCTCCGCCGCTAAATCGGCAGGACGGATTGCTCGCGGTCCAGCGCGCCCAGACGCTGCGCGAGTTCGTTGCGCTTGATCTTCAGCGAGGCAGTCAGTGGGAAATCCTCCTGGTAGAACGCGATGCCATGCACTCGCTTGTAGTTAATCAGCCGCGAATTGCGCGCGATAATTTCTGCTTTCAACTCTTCGGTGAACGCCTGCCCCGGCTCCAGATGAACCACCAGAATCAGCTTTTCGTTGACCATCGAGCGCTGGGGCCACACGTAATTGGCGGCGAAGACGCAGAACTCCTTGACACGCAAGCCTTCGAACGCCTGCTCGACGTCCTCGGCATAAACGTTCTTCCCTTCTTCCGTTACGATCATGTTTTTCTTGCGGCCGAAGAGCTGCAAGTGGCCTTGCGCGTCGAAACGCCCCATGTCGCCGGTGCGCAGCCAGCCGTCCACAATTGTTTCCGCAGTAAGTTCCGGCGCGTCCAAATAACCCGCCATGACCGTCTTGCTGCGGACCGTCACTTCACCGATGCCCTCGGCGTCCGGGTTGCGAATTTCCACTTCCATCCCTGGGAGCGGCTTCCCAACCGTGTCCGCGCGGAACGGCTTCAGATCGTTAACGGTAACCGCGGTGCCCGCTTCCGTGAGGCCATAACCGTTCGCGACCGGAATGCCCAGGTCATAGAAAAACTGCAGCGTTTGCGGCTCAGTGAATGCGCCGCCAACAATAATGGCTTCCAGTTTGCCGCCGAATGCGGCGTGCACTTGTCCTAGCAGCTTGCGGCTGAGCCACAGGCGGGGGCGATCCTTTGTGAGTGCCTTGTTGATATTGCGCACGGCTTCGAACGCGCGCCGCTTGGAAGCCGGCAGCTCATCGAATCTAGTCTGCAAACCCTTCTGCAGATTCTTCAGCACCAGCGGCACCAGGCTGACGTAGGTGATCTCGTATTTCGGAAACGCCTCGCGGACATATTCCGGCCGCAGCGTGCGCAAGTGAACCACGGCCGCGCCGCAGGTGAACGGCCCGAAAAAACCAACCATGAAATCGATGGCGTGATTCGTCGGCAAAATGCTGAGGTATTTGACGCCGGGCCAGAACGGATACACTGCGGTGAGCGACATGCACTGCTCGAGGTAATTCTCGTGCGTCATCAGGCAGCCCTTGGGAATCCCGCCCGTGCCCGAGGAATAGACGATGCACGCCACATCCTGACGGGACCGCGGAACGAACGCCGGTGCCTGCGCCCCGCGCGTCTCTTCCCAGCGCAACGCACCGCCGAGATCCGCAGCCTCGGGCGCTTCCGTTGCCAGCACGGTCTTGAGGTTCGTCGCATTTGCGCGTCCCGGCGAGGCGCCGAGTTGCCGCCAGATGCCGTACTCGGTGATAAGCAATTTCGCACCGGAATGTTTCAGGAGTTGCCACTGCTCTTCGGGCTTCAGCTTGTAGTCGAGCGGCACAAGAGTCGCGCCGCAGAAGAAAATCGCGTACGCCGAGATCAGCCATTTCGACTGGTTGGTCATGATGATCGAAACGCGGTCGCCGGGCGCGATGCCAAGATCCTGCAGTGCCTTGGCCAGCGGCAGGGCCGCCTTCTTGAATTCGTGATAGGTGAGGCGCAGCTTCTCTCCGCCGCGGTCGGATTCGATCAGGCAGACTTCGGTGGGCCACGTCTCCAGCGCGTCGCGCAGCGCTTCCCCGATGGAACTGTATTTTCGTAAATCGAGCATCAGAGGCGGGCTTGAATGCGTTCGGCGAGCGTTCGAAAATCGCTGACGCCCTGCACTTCGTAATCCGGCAATTCGATTTTGAAATGGTTTTCGAGGCGCGAAAGCATCTCCAGTGCCTGCAGGCTGTCGATCCCAAGCTTCTTGTAGAAATCGTCTTCGGCTGCCAGGGATCCGGCCGGAAGCTTGAACTGCTGCGCAGCAAGCTGCAGGATTTCCTGGGTCGTCTGTTCGAGGGAGCGCATTTCTTAAATTTATCATTCCCGGCGCAGATAGGAAAATCTGAGGTCTGCGAAATCGAGGCTTCTGAGCTAAGTGTTATGGCTTGGGAGCAACGGGGAGGTGCTTGAACTGATCATCCGTCTCGACAAAGCGCCTGAGGCCTTCCATCACCGCAGGCCGATCGAAGAGTTTGCAGAAGAGTGCGATTTCTTCGCGCAGCTCCTTGTAAGGAATCGGCTTGATGAACTTTTTCGCGGTGACGCGCGTTTCCGCGTCGAACTTCGTGATTTGCTGCGCCATTGACCGCGCCACCTGCAAGGCGTAGCCTTCACCGGCCAGATGCGTCACCAGGCCGGCCTGTTGCGCAGCCTCCGCTTTCACCGTGCGTCCAGTAAAGAGCAGGTCGCGGATGAAACTGTTGCCCACGTCGCGGCGCAACCGGGGAATTCCGCCGAAGCCCGGAATCAGGCCGAGGCGTAGCTCGGGAAAGCCGAAACGCGCCATTTTCTCCGCTACGATCAAGTCGCAGAGCAGGGCAAGTTCGAGTCCGCCGCCCATGCAGAGACCATGCACGGAGGCGATCGTTACAAAAGGCGCCGCGTCGATCGCGTTGGCGACCGCATGAATGCGCTCGATGAATTTGCGAACGCCCGAAGCGCGCTTCTGTCGGGATAAGGGCAACGCCGATAGGTACAGCTCTTTCAGATCGGCTCCGGCGCAGAATCCACCGGGACGTGCACTGCCGATGATGCAAGCGCTGGTGATCGGAGCCAGACCATCGATCGCAGCGGCAAACCTTTCCAGCTCGCCGAGCGTGAGCGTCCCGATTTCGTTCAGCGGATCGTGGTCGAGCGTCAATTCCACAACGCCTTCGCGCCACTCCCAGCGCAGGGCCTCGCCCCGAAATTCCTTTGCGGGCTCCGCTTTCCGGCGCGCTTTCTTCATGCGTTGCTCCCCACGGCGGCGGCGTTTTTCCGGTACATCTGCTCGATTTCTTCGCGATACTTCTGGCTGATGGTGTCGCGTTTCAGCTTGCCGTTGGCAGTCAGCAGCCCGCTTTCCGGAGTGAACGCCTCCGCCAGGATCGCGAAATTTCGCACCTGCCGGTAATGCGGCAACTCCGCGTTCACCGCGTCAATTGCGGATTGCACAGCTTCTTTCGCGACGTCTCCGGTGACGAGCGCGCACAGGTAGCCACGGCCATTGCCCACAACTACCACTTGCTGTGCTCCAGGAAGACGCTGCGCGATTTTTCCTTCGATCGGCTCCGGCGGAATGTTGTGCCCAGAATTGAGAATGATCAGATTCTTGATGCGGCCGCTGATGCGCCAGTTGCCGCGCAAATTTACTTCGCCCTGATCGCCGGAGTGGAACCAGCCGTCGCCCAGCACCCGAGCGGTTTCTTCCGGGCGGCTCCAGTAGCCAGGAAAAATATTTGGCCCGCGCACAAGAATCTCGTCGTTGTCGCCAACCTTCATCTCGATGCCCGGAACGGCCTGCCCGACGCGGCCCGGTTCGGGGGGCACGCGCGGGTCATCCATCGTGCAGATGCCACACGTTTCCGTGAGGCCATAAACCTGCCATATCGGAATGCCCAGCATGGCGAAAAATTCCTGCGTTTCCGGGGCGAGTGGCGCGGAGCCGCAGACCAGCCCGCGCAGATTTGGCCCGAAGCGCGCGCGAATCTGGCTGAAGATGAGCTTGTTGGCCACAAACAGCCAGAGCCCGCCCCCCGATTCGCCTTTGCTCTTTTTTTGCCAGCCGGCTTGGCCTTTTTGGTAGATGGACTGAATTAGCGACCCGCGCTTGGGCAGCCCTTCTTCCACGGCACGCTTCACGCGCTCCAGCAGCGTAGGCACATTGAAGAAATAGTTCGGCGCAGACAGGCGAATTTCATCCGCCAGTTTGTTGAGATCGGTCGAAAGCGTCAGCACCGTGTCGCGCGTGAGGCAGGACATCATCACAATCCACGAAGCGGCAAAATTGAATGGCAAATATTGAAACACGCGCAACGGCTCGCGATAGTTCGTATTCAGGCGATCGATCCAACCCGTCGTGCAACCCAGCATGTGATCGAGATTTTTTGTGTTCAGGCAAACGCCCTTTGGCTCTCCGGAAGTGCCGGAGGTATAGATGATCGTGACGAGATCGTCGCCCTGGCGTGTGTGCAGCGGCCCGCTGAAGCCCTGCCCCGCCGGAATCGCCTGAAGAATTTCCTCGAAAGTGATGCGGCGCGGTGCCTCGGGCCACGCCTGCGCGACGCCTTCTCCAAGAGCGGCATCGCTGGCAATCAGCAGCCGGGGCGTCGAGTCCTTCACCATCACAGCCAGCTCTGCCGGCGCTTGGCGCGCATAGAGCGGCACAACCACGGCGCCTTCGGCCATCATGGCCAGGTCAATCGCCGTCCAGCGAATGGAATTCGGGCCGAGCAGCGCACAGCGGTCGCCTGGCTGCACGCCCGCGTGACGCAGAAACGCGCGGGCGCGAGCAACAAGATCCAGCAGCTCGGTCGCGGAAACACTGACAAACTCCGTGCCGCGAATCTCGCGCAACACCACGCGCCCGGCCGCGTTTTGCAGTTGCGCAAACGTGTTCTCGAGGAAGTTCGGCATCGGCTTCAGCGCCCCGCCGCCAGCGCTGCCGGGGACGAATCGTACTGCTCCACCAACCGGCGCAGGTCATCGCTGAACGGCGGCAGATTGTCTTCCCAGCTCACCACGCCCTTGCGCAGCGGAAACTCGGGATAAGTTTTGCGCACTTCATCTTCAAAGAAAACAGCCATGCGAGACATGGCCTTGAGATTGGAGACCACCGTGCGCCCGACGGAATCCCGAATCGCGTCGGCTTCGACGACCAGCCGCTCCATCACTTCCAGAAGCTTTGGACCCAAGTCCGGATCGTCTACCGTGAGCAACAGGTGCTGGTGGCCGCGCTCGCGCATCAGGTTGCGAATCCGCTCGTCCATGGTGACACCCGCGGAGACCACCCCTGCGGGCATGCACGTCACGATGCCGTGATACCGCGAGGAAACCATGTAGGTGCACGCGCGCAGGATCGAGACGAGTTCGAACATGTCGAAATCGTCGGAAGTGAGAATCGGCAGGCCCGGAATTTCCCTTTCGATGGCCCGGCAGGCTACGGCATCGAGCCGCTCCATGGCCACCAGAATTGGAAATACTTTATGGCGCTGCAGAAATGTCTTGGTTGCCTGCGTATAGCCATCTACGTAGTGTTGGAACTTGCGGTCAACTTCGGCGCCGGATTCGAAGAAATAGACCGTGCGGTACTGGCTGTCTTTGTATGCGCCGCTGGTGGCTGAGGCGAGGTACTTGGCAATCGATGCGCGCACCGGCCACACAAACGGATGAATCGGGCACAGCGCCAGAACCGGCGTCTTTTCATCCCAGCCGGCGCGGCGCAATGCGGCGCGCGCGTATTCCGGCGGGCGAGGCTCGAACGTCCATGCCGTATCGGCGCCCAACTCATTGGGGACTCCCAGGCTCGTCAGAAGTTGCTGCGATTCCAGGCTGCGCGTAATCACCAGCGATTCGTTCGTATAGCGCGCGCACATCCACTGGATCAGGTCGTCCATGTGCCCGGCGTCGCCCGCATACGCGACGGAGAGTTTATTCTGCGCGCTCGCCAGGCCTAGCGAGCCAATCATCATCGTCGTGAGCGCATTGGCGAACTTGCTCTTGAACATCGAGCCTTCGCACGCCACCACGCCATGATTCGCGTGCACTTCGCGGAACAAAAACGGTGGATACACGTCGGGGAGGTGAACCTGGCGCGAGCCGTCGAAATAGCCGCGCGTGCGGTCGAAATTCTGTGTCATCACGCTGAAGTCGACGTTTTCCGCACCCAGCACGTGGCGAAGCTGCCGCAGCGTTTCCTGCACGCGCACGTCGCTGCCCGTGTTGCGCGTGCCGTTGTAGCCGGCAAAGAGCAGTTTGAGTTTTTCGCCTGGCGTCCAGCGCCTGCCGAGGCCAAACATCCAGCCGAAGCGGCGAATCTCAATCAGTGCGCTAACCCAGGCGACGAGAAGAAAGTCCGTCATCGAGCCGCGCTCCCCACGCTCGCGACCACGCTTTTCCCCGCGTCCGCCGGCCACGGCTTCGCGGGGTACTGGAATTTATTGTCCCGGCTGAATTTCAGCAGTGGATAGGCGTAGGTTGAAAACTTCGCCGGCGCTTCTCCCATTTCCTCGATCACCCGCGAATTATCGAACACCGTATTCCACTCCAGATACGGCCAGAACACTTTCAGCAAGGAAGCTCCATAACCGACGGCGCCGCCTCTGAACGCCAGCCAGTTCACGGTTTTTGAGAACGGACCGCCAAGCCACGGTTGGTAACTTGGCTTCGACCAGCCCCCCGTTTCTGCCAGCGTATCCGTAATCTCTTTGTAGGTCTGTGACCCCACACCCGAAGATAAATGATAAATACCGTATTTCGGTTCGGCCATTTGGTGAATTTTCACGATGGCCGCGCTGACGTAATTAGCAGGCACGATATCGATCTTGTCCTTGGGACGCAGTGGCAGCACGGGAAACCGCGCTAGGGTGTCGAAGGCCTGCACCATGTCGAATTGTGTCGTTTCCGGCTTGCGCGAATCGCCCAGCACAATCGCCGGGCGAAAAATCGTATGCGGCACGTCCGGCAGAAGCTGGTGGACCATGTGCTCGCAGAATTTCTTCGTGCGCGCGTAGGGATCGTAGTCGGACCGGTTCCAATCGATCGCAGCCTCCTCGGTGATCACTTCGTTCTGCCGCTTCCCGGCAACCGCCACTGTCGAGACATGCGAATAGCGCCGCAATCCGTGCCGATTCTGCGCTCGCCTTGCGAGCTGAATCACTTCCAGAGACCCGCGCAGGTTCACGTTGAGGCACTGCTTTTCAGACTTGCGGTTCAGCGAAGCGGCGCAATGCAGAACCGAATCGGTCGTATCCACCAGCGCATGATACTCGTCGTCGGAAAGGCCAAAGCGTTCGGTGGTCAGATCGCCTCGAAAAATGCGCACACGTGCATTCACGTATTCGAAAAACTCCGGAAACTCGAAATGCAATTGCAGCGATTGCCACAGACGTTCGCGCGCTTCCTGTTCGCTTTTTGCGCGAACCAGCAGGTTGAGTCGATCGGAATGGCCGGTGGACAATCCGGCGGCAAGATAGCTGCCGAGGTAACCCGAAGACCCTGTCAGGAAAATAGCCATAGGCGGATTGCGGCGAATCAGTTGATTGCCGCGGACGCTTCCTCCGGCGGCGCCGGCCAATCGAGGACGCGCGGCTCGCGGGACTCGAGCGGCTTCCCCTCCATCAACGGGTAGCACCAGCGGCGCAAGGCCGGTATGTGGATGTTAATCCAGTAGTCCCACCAGTCAATGGTTTCCGGCGAAAAATCGAAGAGCAGCTTTTCCTCAGGGGGCAGCGCGGCGGAAAGCAGCCGTGCGTTTTCGCACTCGAAGACATGTTCGTTGTGCAGGATGAACGGCTCGTACAGCTCGATGAGTTTCTCGGCGCGCACCAGGTCGCGTTCCGTCTTCGCTAGGGGAGGCTTGCTCATGTGCAGCGAAGTGGCCGCTTTATTGATGCGCGAAACCACCGCTTTCTGCATCGGAATGGAAAGCCGCTCGTAGCGCTGCTTGGACACCGGGATGGTCTCGAACTTCACTTTGATCCAGTGCTCGATACCCTGCTGCGTCTTGTAGTGCTTGCGGTGCGCCAGGCCTGTCAATTCAATCGAGCGCGCCATATTCACCGGGTTGATTGCCGAAGTGGCCAGTTGATAGAGGCGCGCGTGCTTCCGTTGCACCAGCGCCGCCGCGATCAGCGTCATCCCGCGCGTCACCATGTCCACGGGAATCACGTCGAGGCATTTCCGCTCGTTCGATGGCAACTGGCGGAACGTCGTGCCCAGCAGGTACGACAGCGGCCCCGATGTGTTGATACCCTCATTCCAGCCGGTGAACGGCGTGCGCTCCGAACTTTCCACAATCGACGGCCGCACAATGGCGATCGGTAAATTGTGTCCTTCCTTCGCCAGGATCGATTCTCCAAGGCTCTTCGTGAAGGTGTAGGTATTCGGCCAGCCCAGGTGCTGCGCGCGCTTCATCCCTGCGCGCACCAGGCGGTTGCGGACCCAGCGCGCCCGATTGCGCTTGGTGACGGCATCGAGCTCATCCGCCGCAACGCCCGAAGAATCTCCACCGCGCCCCAACGCCTGCCGCTTCAGCGCCTTCGCGAGTTCCGGGCTTTCCGAGCGCTCTTCTATGCGCGCGACCATTTCCCGCAGCGAGGCAATCTCTTTTTCCGTATCGAATTCCGGATTGTTCAGCGGATTGTAATTGACGCGCAGCTCTTCGTTGACGCGCCCGTCACGCATGCCCACTACATAGCACGTCGAAAGGTGCATCAGCCCCGCGTGCGCGCACTTGCGCAGGAAATCGAGCAGATAATGGGTGGAATCCACGTTGGAAGAAAGCGCGTCGCGCAAGTCCGGATTGAAATCCGTAAGCCCCGCGCTGTTGGCGAGAATATCCAGAGAGCGCTGCAGCCGTGCCTGCGTGGCGGCATCGAGCCCCAGCCCCGGCTGACTCACGTCGCCTTCGACGACTTCCACTTTCTCTTTCAAGAACGCCGCAAGCTTTGCGCCATGAATTTCTTGAAGGCGGTCGAGGGTCGGCGACTCTTCCACAATCTTTTCGAAACGCTTTTGCGCTGAGGTCGTCCGGTTGCGGCGGATCAGCAGCGTGATCTTCCCGATCTCCGGAATTTTTTCGAGCAGATCCACCAGCCAGACCTTGCCGATGAATCCCGTTACGCCCACCAGCAGGATGTGTTTTCCGGCAAGCGCTTCGCGCACCCGCAACTGCGGTACTTCCGGTGTACTGCTGAGCCGCTCGACCACGCTCCGTGCCGGCGGCTTCGGACGGGGCGTCGACTGCACGGAAGTCTCGAGCAATTCCGGCGCACCTTTCCATCCAAGCTGCGAAAGAAGTTTATCTTTCGGTGTACAGCCGTCGGCCGAGCCGCTGACCAGCCAAGCCAGCGGCCCGCGCGGGCGAATCACTGGCTCCCGCAGACGTCCAGTGGCCTCGCCATTGCGAAACTCCAGGCGGTTGGCGATGAAGCCCTCGGCGCCAAAATACTCGGAAACGGGGCGAACGATGTGTTCCAGGAGCTGGCTGACCAGGATCACGCGCTCGCCGCTGCGCACCGCGTCGGCCAGCTTTTCCACGGCATCGCGGCGCATCCGCGGCCGCAGTTCATATTGAAAATACTCTTCGCCGAGCAGGTCCATCCGGTCGCGCGTGATGCCGCGCAGCGCGCCGTGCAGCAGTCGTGTGGCAAACGTGCGGTTGGCAAAATACGCCGGAGGCCGCAGCAGCGTGAGGCCCGCCATGCCGGCGCGGCGCACCCAGCGCTGCAGGAAATTCTGGCTGTTCCAGTTAAAAAAGCCGACGCTGCGCAGCGCGCTGATTTCCACCAGCGACCCTTCCACGCGCCAATACGTCACCCCGGGCACACGCCCGGCTTCGCCGCCGCTCGGATTGGAAGAAGGTGCTGGCATTTTCGGATGAACAGTCCAACCGGCCAAACTAGGGGAAGGGTCACCCTTGCACACGGCAAGGTTTCCCTTGGGACAAGCCTGCAAAATCGGAGTTCCCGGGCAGCCAACCATTCGAACGCCCTTCCCCAACGCCCAGGAAACCAGGAATTATTAAAACTATCATCCCCAAGGGCTTATCGCAACAAAAGGGACCGCAATAACTGAAGGCTGGCATAAAAGCCAGCGCTGCATTCGGTCGGCAAACTATACGCCCCAGCCGTATTTTTCGGCGTGCTCGAAGGTGCGCTGCATCTCGTCGTGCAGCATTTCGTTGAAAACCGAAGTGCCAACGGTCTTTTTGCCGGGCTCGGCAATGTCGGCAGTGCGCACGCCGGTGTTGAGGACGCGGACCACGGACTGTTCCACCCAATCGGCTTCGAGGCCGAGGCCAAACGTATCGCGCAACATCATTGTGGCGCTGAGGATCGCGCCAATGGGATTGGCCACGTCTTTTCCGGCCAGCGGGGGCGCCGAACCGTGAATCGGCTCAAACAACGGCGCGCTGGTGCCAAAACTCGCGGACGGAACCAATCCAATCGAGCCAACCAGCGCCGATCCCGCATCGCTCAAAATGTCGCCGAACATGTTGGTGGTGAGCATCACGTCAAATTGCGTGGGGTTCAGCGTCAACTGCATCGCGGCGTTGTCCACGTACATGTGCTCGAGCTTCACGTTGGGGTAAACGGTGCTCATGGCCGCAACGGTGCGACGCCAGAGCTGCGAACTCGAAAGCACGTTGGCTTTGTCCACCGAACAAAGCCGCCGCGAACGCGCCTCAGCCCGCGTAAACGCAAAAGTGGCGATGCGCTCGATCTCCGGCGTCGAATACGACTCCGTGTCGAAAGCGCGTTCCACGCCGTTTTCCTTCACGTTGCCGCGCTCGCCGAAGTACATGCCCCCCGCCAGTTCACGCACGATTTCGATGTCCAGCTCGCGGATACACTCCGGCTTCAGCGGAGAAATGTTGCGCAGCGGCTCGATCAATTTCACCGGGCGCAAATTGACGTAGAGTCCCAGGCCTTTGCGCAGCGACAACAAACCCGTTTCCGGTCGCTTGCCTACGGGAAGCGAATCCCACTTCGGCCCGCCGACCGCTCCTAGAAAAACCGCATCGGCTTTCTTGCAGGCGTCCAGCGTCTCGTTGGGAAGCGGGTTCCCGGCCTTGTCCATCGCGGACCCGCCGATCGGAAGTTCGACAAATGTGAACTGGTGCTGAAATTCGCGTGCGCATTCCTGGAGCACATTCGTGGCCGCGCGCGTGACTTCCGGGCCGATACCATCGCCGGGCAGAAGGACAATCGTCTTCTTGAGCTTCATGAAAGGTCCCTGAACTAAATTCTAAGCCCGATTCCTACAACACCACCACCGCTGTGTTACCGCGTGTTTCCCTCACAAGGATTGTGGGGCGCGCGTTCGTTCACGCGGCCGGAGAGGCCTCCGAAGCGACCGCAACCGCCTTGCGGCGAATCACTTCGTGAGCGATGGCCATCAGGTCGCGCGCGCGGACGTTCTTCGCCTCGTCAGCGAGCGAAGTCACGCGGCGATAGCATTCGGCGAGTTCCGCATCCGAGGGATCGTAGCCAAGTTCCTTGAGCGACTGGCGCAGCGCGTTGCGCCCGGAGTGCTTGCCCAGCACCAGGGAACGCGAGGGCACGCCCACTTCTTCCGGCGAAATGATTTCGTAAGTAAGCGGGTTCTTGATGATACCGTCCTGGTGAATCCCGGCTTCGTGCGCGAACGCATTCGCGCCGACCACCGCTTTATTGGGCGCGATGTGCGCGCCGGTAATTTCGCTGAGCAGGCGGCTCGATTTATACAGTTCCTTCAAATTCACCTGCGTGGCAACGCCAAAGCTCTCTTTGCGCACGGCCAGCGCCACGGCGATCTCCTCCAGAGCGGCGTTTCCGGCGCGCTCGCCGATGCCGTTAACGGTGCATTCGATCTGGCGTACACCCGCACGCACCGCGGCCAACGAGTTCGCGACCGCCAGCCCCAGATCGTCGTGGCAATGCGCGCTCAGCGTCACGTGATCCGGATCGCCCAGGTGTTCCCGCACCTTCCGGAACATCTCGCCATACTCTTCCGGCACCGCATACCCAACCGTGTCCGGCAAATTGAGCACATCCGCGCCGTTGTCCACGGCAACCTGGCAGGCCTGGCACAAGAATTCGATTTCCGTGCGTCCGGCGTCTTCTGCCGAAAATTCCACTTCTCCCACGTAGTTCCGCGCCAGTTTGATCATGGAACCGATCGCCTCGAGGGCCTGCGCGCGAGTCATGTGAAGCTTCACCTGCAGGTGCAAATCCGAAGTAGCCAGGAACACGTGCATCCGCGGCGACGCCGCAGGCTTCAGCGCCTCGGCCGCCGCCAGAACGTCTTCTTTGCGCGCGCGGGCCAGCGCCGCGATCGGTACTTCGCGGACTTCTCGCGCCACGGCCTGAACCGCTTCCAGATCGCCGCGCGAAGAGATCGGAAAGCCGGCTTCGATGATGTCCACGCCAAGCGCCGTAAGCTGGTGGGCCATGCGGATCTTCTCCTGCGTGTTCATGGAAAAGCCCGGCGATTGTTCGCCGTCCCGGAGCGTGGTGTCAAAGATGCGAATGTGGCTCATAGCTACTCCCAGACCTAGAAGATAAGTAATGCATGGACAAGGCCTTCCAGTCCAATTTATCTTCATTCTATATTTTATAATTCTATCTTATACTAGCCATCAGGGCATCGGCCGCCCGCTTCCCTGCCGGGCCGCGCGACCTCCCGAATTTCACCGAATCGAGGGCTTGCCAAGATGCCCTCGGAACCGAGGTTTTCCCAGATGGATCTGAGCGAATTGCAGGTTTTTCTGATGGTCGCCAAGGAGGGAAGCTTCAGCCGTGCCGCCGAGCGCCTCTACCGCACCCAGCCCGCCGTCAGCCTGACCATCCGCAAGCTCGAGGAATCGCTTGAACAGCCGCTCTTTGTCCGCGGCGCGCGGCCCGTCCGGCTCACCGATGCAGGAATATTGTTGCAGGAATACGCCGAGCGGCTGCTCAACCTGCGCGACGAAGTCAAAAAGGGCCTGCTGGAATTGGAGGGCCTGAAGCGCGGCGAGCTTTCACTGGGGGTCAACGAAAGCTCGATCCATGCTCTTTTGCCCGCGCTGTCCGCTTTTCGCGAGGCACATCCCGGCGTGCAGGTTCGTGTGCATCGCATGTTTTCCCGCGACATTCCCCACGAAGTCATCAATTACCGCCTGGACCTCGGCGCCGTTTCGTTCGTTCCCCGCGACAACCAGTTGCAGGCTACCGAAATCCTCAAGGACGAGCTAACCCTCGTCGTGCCACCCAAGCACCCCCTCGCCAAGCGCAAGGAAGTGGACGTCGAAGAACTCGGCAAGGAGGCCTTCATCGCCCACATCGTGGACTCGCCATTCCGGCGCAAAGTGATCGATCTTTTCGCCCGCCACCGCACGCTGCTGAGCATGCCCATGGAAATGCCCACCATCGAAAGCATCAAGCGCTTCGTGCAAATGGGCATGGGCGTGGCCATCGTGCCGCGCATGTGTGTTACCTGGGAAGTCGAACACGGCCTTCTTAAGGAACTTCACATCCGCCAAATGGCCATCCCCCGCCACCTCTACCTGATATCCCGCCGGGGTGCCCGCCTGCCCCATACTGCCGCCGAGTTTATGAGGCTTCTAAGGAAGGCCTGACCTGTCCAAAGGGGGTGTGATAAAAATCACTCCTCCGGGGGATGCCTTAGGCTAGGGTATTTTGATAGCTTAGGCATTGCCTTTGGGCAAGCGATGCTTACCGGACTGACCATTCTCGCCATCGGCTTTTTCCTCGGGATGCGCCACGCGACGGACCCCGACCACGTGATTGCTGTGTCGACCATTGTCAGCCGCGAGCCCTCCATCGGCAAAGCCGGCCTGATCGGCGCACTCTGGGGACTTGGCCATACGCTGACCATTCTGCTGGTCGGCGCAGCCATCATTCTCTTTAATGTTGCCATTCCCACGCGTGTCGGCCTGAGCATGGAGCTTGCCGTCGGGCTGATGCTGATCCTGCTGGGAATTCTGAATCTTACTGGCGTCACGCGCTGGTTGAGCGAACGATTCTCACCCGCGCATCCCAGGGTGGTCGGCGAACATGTCCACGTCCACGAACACGGCTCAAAACTGCACTATCATTGGCATTCGCACCAGCCGCAGTCGGAGCACCACGCTGAGTCGCTGGTCGTTCCCCGCTGGCTGCGCGGCCCCTTCGCTAAGCTCGGCATGTTTCACTCGCTGCGGCCGCTCTTCATCGGCATCGTGCACGGCCTGGCTGGGTCGGCAGCCGTGGCACTGTTGGTCCTGACCACCATTCACAATCCGCGCTGGGGGGTGCTGTATTTGCTGATTTTTGGGGTGGGCACGATCGCCGGCATGATGCTGATCACGATTGCGCTGGCGCTGCCGTTTTCCTTCGCCGGCACGCGCTTTGCCTGGGTGAACCGCGGCCTGGTCACCGCTTCTGGGGTAGTCAGCCTTTGCTTTGGATTGTTCGTTTCTTACCAGATCGGCTTCGTCGACGGCCTCTTCACCAGCCACCCCAACTGGACCCCGCAATGACGGCAGCGCCGCCACCTTGTCTACCGTGAGCTTCGAGGGGTCGGCTGGCGTTCTACCGCTGAAGAAGAGTCTTTAATCAGCCCGCAAGCTGCAGGCGCCACCAACTACGCCGACTTGGCGGTCGCTTCTTCGAGCGTTTTGTAGACCGGCAAGAGATTCTGCAGCCCGGCTACGGTCACCACGGCCACGGCCTGCGGCGCCAAAGCCGCCAGCCCGAACTGCTTCCCCTGATTCCGCCGGCTGACGAACAACGATACCAGCGCGCCCACGCCCGCAGAGTCCATGAAGTTCACTCCGCTCATATCCAGGATCACACGTTGGGCGGTTTCCGCCCGTAAGCGGGGCAGAAACTCGTTCACTGTCTCCAAAGCCAGCTTCCCGCTCGCTTTATAAATGGTGAGCGCTTCCGTGCTGCTCGTTAGTTTTTCTACTTCCAGTTTGAATGGTGGCATAAGCCTGTAACGTTAGCCGATTTTCCGCCCGCCCCACATTAACAGATGTTCACAGACTCTACCCCTTCTCTCTCACGAGGGAAAGGGCCCCTTCCGGCCGCCCCGCGGCCCGATAAGCCGTCAGATTAAGGCAGATCTCGCAATGAGGGGCGCGGCAGAGAATGTTAACTGAGAAAAAGAGAGCCGCGTTCCATTTTGGGACTCTCCTCGCCTTTATCCTAATTAGAATATTCTTATATTTATATTAGCTATAATATATCTATTTCCTGGATTGACTCTTCGGTTACTCAGGGCTACTCTCGCTTCGAGTTTCCCTCTTATCTCACAAATCGCCGGGGCGCTCGCGCTCCGCGCAAGGAAGCTATCTATGAGGCAGGATTGGCCCCGGTGTTTTGGGCGCTGGCGCGTGGTTTTTCCTTTGTTCTTCACGTTGACTTGCAACATTTGTTTCGCTACGCGCACCTTGCACGCGCAGACGCAGCAACCCTATCTCTTCGCCACCACACAGGTGAACAGCAACCCCGCCGTCGCCGTGCTCACGCGCGATGACGCTACCGGAGCGCTCGCCGAAGTCGCCGGCTCGCCCTTCCTTCTGCTGACCCCGAATTGCTATCCTACCTGCTGGGCTCGTGCGGCGATGGCATTTCTCTTTACCAGTTCAACAGCATCACGGGCGTCGTCTCCGAAGTCCCCAATTCCCCGTTCGCCGCTTCCCCCGGCGGCGCGCCCGATGCGGTCATCGCCGAATCCACCGGACAATTCGCCTACGCGCTGCGCATCGCGCGTACGACTTACCCGACGCCTAGCACGGCTACGCTCGACTCCTTCGCGATCGACGCGGCAAAAAATGTTCTGGACCAACCCTCCACACAGACGCTCACCCTGCCCGGCACCTACCTCGGTCTCGTCGTGGATCCCAACGGCCACTTCATCCAGATCCTCCTCGAAGTCCCCGGTGGCGGCGTCGCCCCGCTGCCGCAGGGAGCGGGCTGCGCCATTCTGTTCGACACGCAAATGGGCTTGCCCGTGACTTCCTCTTCCGGCCTTTGCCAGTCCGGCGCAATAGCGGGAAGCGTCCCTCTGGGAATCGCGATTGCCGCGCGTGGCAATTTCCTTGGTACAAGCGCGAACGGCATGAGTTTCCCGAGCATTGGCGTCTTCGCGCTTTCACCGGCCAACAGCAACATCCAGGCGAGAGGCATTTACGAGTTCACGGACGCGAATGACAACATCAGCACTCCATTCTTCGATCCCAGCGGCCAGTTGATCTACGTCCAGTCGCAGATGACCGGCCTGCGGATTTTCTCCGTCAGCACCTCGTCGGGCAACGTTGCGATTACCGAGCTGCCCTCTTCTCCCTTGCCCTCGAATCTCGATTCCATGCCGCTATACGCCTTGGCCGATCCGGCGGCCGAGTTCACCTATACCGGCGGCTCGAACGTCATCACTACCTACCCGATCGACGGCGCCACAGGCTATCCGGGAACGCCGATTCCTAACACGCTGAATCACAATCCGGCGCTGAATTTTCAGCCGATTTATGCGACCATGCCGCCGCCGGGGCAGGCCGTTTCCGCTCCCGCGATTTCAGTCAGCGCGCAATCGCTTTCGTTTGGGCCCATCCATCCGGGGCAAACCAGTGGCCCGCAAATCGTGACCATCACGAGCACCGGCAATGAATCGCTGACGATCAGCTCGGTCGCCATCAACCCCACGGGTACGCCGCTTTCCGAAACGGATACCTGCATGACGAATCCGGTGTTGACGCCGGGCGCATCCTGCCAAGTTTCGGTGAGCTACGCGCCATCAAGCGTTGGCACCACCCAAGCCGCGCTGGTGATTGCGGACAACGCCTCGGGTAGTCCGCAAAGCGTTTCCTTGACCGGCTCGGCGGTCGCGCTTCCGCCTCCGGCGCCGGAAGTTACCCTGGTTCCGGGCACGCTGAACTTTCCGGGAATGACCACGCAAGGCGAATCAAGCGCACCACAACTCGTCACCATCACCAATTCGGGAAATGCTACGCTGACTTTCACTTCTGCCCCGACGCTGAGCGGCGTGAACACCGCCGATTTCTCCATCACTTCGAATACGTGCACGGGATCGCTTGCTGCGAATGCCTCCTGCTCGGTCAACGTGGTCTTCTCGCCTCTGGCAGCCGGAGTGCGCACCACGAATCTGGCCATTGCCGATAACGCCTCGAATTCGCCGCAATCGGTCACCATCAACGGCAGCGCCGCGGCCGCCGCCACCTTTGCCTCCCAGGGCGGGACCAGCGTCTCCGTCAGCGCGGGACAACCGGCGACATTCACGATGCAAGCCACACCGGGCGCCGGATTCAGCGGCACCTTGTCGTTCACTTGCACCGGCGCACCAACGGGCGCAACTTGCAGCGCGCCCAGCATCACCGTCGCCAATGGCTCTTCCACGAGTTTCTCTGTGATCGTGGCCACCAGCGGCAGCGCTCTGCTTGTTCCCCCTTCGGCTCCGCAACTCCGGCCTAGTCCCGATGGCCACGCTGGGGCTGCGCCACTACTTATCTTGTGCCTGCTTGTTTTGCTTCAGCTCGTGCCTGGGAGACGCTTTGCAACCACTGCCGGATTCTGGCGTTGGACGTTTAGGATCTTGTGCATCGTTCTTTTGTTCGCCGGCTGCGGAGGAGGAGGTTCTCCGTCACAGCCACGACAAACCACGACGCCTTCGGGAACCTACGTACTCACCGTGACGCCGACGGCGACTCCTTCCGGCTCCATGAACAATTTTGCGTTGAATCCGATCCCGCTCACGCTGAAAGTAAATTAGCGCCTCAGCATATGGGCATTGGAAAACATCCCGGCCGGGGTGCGAAAGCCGCGGCCTAGCGGATACTCTGGAATAACCTTGGTGAGGTTGCACCCGTATCGATCTAGCGCGCCGCGAATGGCGGCTCTTCGCTACGAACTCCAGTTTCAAGGTCTTTGATTGCGCGTATCTCCCAAACATAGACAGCAATCCCCACAGCCGCGGAAATACAAACTGCAAATACCCATGGAAGTTCGAGAAGCGATGGCAATTCAAGACTTGCATAGAGTCCCGAAACCAAAGGCAGCCGCCAGGCATCTGTTCGGCGGAGAACGAGCGAGGATCGCCTAGCTCCGTAATCCGCAAGTACCCCTGCCAACAGAAAAGCGTCAAGGCAGCCGAAAAATCCCGGGCTCCTTGCCACAGCAGCGCGCGCCATCCCGGCATGTGATAAGCCTGAGGCGTCACGATCATTAGGACGAGACGGACGGCATAAAAAACAGGAAGCACATAGACCACGGCCCGAAATAAGAAAGATCGTCCCACCTTTTCTATGAACGCGATACTCTTTGGTTCAGCCTTCATTCATCAGTCTCCCCACAGGGTGAGTTTTGGCCGGCCGCTTGCCAAGTTGGGACGTCGCCGAGAATCCTAATGTCTCTTGGCCGCATCCAACAAGGGCATTGGCCACGTATTCGAGACAGGGCCCTAGCTGCAGCCCTCGGAGTAATAGAATGCAAAGTCGCACGAAGGCCGCCTCTTTCGGAATCCTCACAGCCGCTTTAGTCGCATTCGGCTCCGTTCAAGCAAGCGCGAGATCTTTCTCCGCCAAAACAGAATTCCCGCGTCCGGCCATGGACCAGCCCTCCTCACCCACCAAAGGAAAGGAAATCGCGGTCCTCTCCGGCGGATGTTTTTGGGGCGTCCAGGGAGTCTTCGAACACACGAAGGGCGTAATTTCCGCAACCGCCGGCTATGCCGGAGGAACGCCGAATACCGCAACGTATGAAATCGTCAGCAGCGGCCAGACGAATCACGCCGAAAGCGTGAAGATCGTCTACGACCCCTCGGAAATCACCTACGGCCAGCTTTTGATGATCTTTTTTTCCGTGGCCCACAACCCAACGGAGTTGAACAAGCAGGGGCCGGACTGGGGCACGCAGTACCGCTCGTCTATTTTCTATGCGACGCCGGAACAAAAACAGATTGCCGAGGCTTGCATCAAGCAGCTGAACGCCGCAAAAGTGTATTCCGGCAAAATCGTCACGCAAGTGGTGCCTTTGAACGGTTTCTATCCCGCGGAGAAGTATCATCAGGACTATCTCAAACACCACCCCGATAATCCCAATATTGTGATCAACGATCTACCGAAGCTGCAAAATCTGGAAAAGGAATTTCCAGGGCTTTATCGCGATTACTGATTCCGCTCCGGCTCATTTCGCCGTCGGGCGTTCCGTAACCTGCTTTCCCTGACCGCCCGGCAACAGAGTCTTGTGCTCCCCGCCAGGCAAATCTTCCAGCAACTTCCCCAGGCTGCTGTACGCGTAAATCGTCGGCGCATGCTGTTGCATCAGCCCTCCGGTATCGGCCGTCGGGCCGTAATTGCTGTGCAGGTCGTGGGCCAGCATCCGCAGCATGGCCATTTGCTGTCCGCGATGATGCGCGGTATGCGCGATGCGCCGGGTCATCACCCACGCCACCTGCCGCTTCACTTCAAAAAAGTTCGTCTCGCTCTCCCACCACGCTTCATCGCGCGACTTCAGCACTTCCAGCCGCTTCGCGCTGTCTTCCGCATAGCGACGAATAAAGTTCACGCGCGTTTCCGGAGAAGGCAAGGGCGGCGCGGCCACGTCCACCGCGAGCATGGTGCGAAACCAGAAATCCTCGCTCACGCATTGATGAACCATTTGCTCGTGCACACTGCGCCCGCGCGGATCGCTCGGGTGCGGACGAAATTCCATGTCCGCATCGCGAAATTCGCTCCACACGCTCAGCACCTTCACCCGCTCGGTCGCGTACGTCTCCACTAGAAAGTCATACCGCATTGGACACCTCTCGCTCGATTTTGCCGCATTGGATGCAGCGGCCCTGCCGGCGGAACCAGAATCACGCCAGGAAGTCGTGACCTCAGCTGCTCGTGTACCGTTACTTTCTTAATAGGACCCGTAGTACCCGTATCCCCAATCTTATGAAGTGCTTAACGGGAAATTTGCATACTTTTGGCAGTGTTGCGGAATTTTTTTACACTCCATTCTCGAATTCTTCGCCAGTCCGGAAATAACTCCTTTGCTTGCAATGCATTTTCGTAGGACTTGTTTGGTCTTTCAGGTGCGATATCTATGATCGAGAAATTTGTATTCGTACCCAGGAGACCCGGATGAAAGTGGCAAGACTGCTTGGGATTCTAGCCGCGGCGATGTTTCTGGTGCCGCTAGCCAAGGCCGATAGTTCGGTGACCATGGTGTTCAACGGAGTGAACGGCGCGCATGACAACCAGTATTATGTAAGCCCCTACTACGGCACTATGAACGGCCAGTCGGTGGTTCTTTTTTGCGACGACATTCTGAACGAAGTCAATTTCAATCAAACGTGGCAGGCCGAAGTCACCAATCTTGGCGCCGCCGCTGCTGCCAACAATTTTTCGCTCACGCGTTACGGAAGCGCCGCTAGCTCCCAGGTCCTGGGCAATCCCACGATGGCCTACATCGAAGCCGCGTGGCTGGTCTCGCAATTTGCCTCGAATCCCAACGACCTGGTGAACCTGCAATACGCGCTGTGGGACATCATGAATCCTGGCGTGCGCGGCAGCACCGACGCCGACGTGCAAGGATGGTTGGCTGGCGCGCTGAACTACTACCTGTATCCCAACACCGATCCGGGGTTGAACCTCTACAATTTTGAAATCGTCACGAATTGCAACCCGACATTACAGGGCCCCCGACAGGTGCAGGAGTTCATCATTCAGACTCCGGAACCCGGTACGCTGGCGTTGCTGCTTTGCGGACTGCTGGCATTGGCAGTGCGCATCTTTAACCGCGGCCGGCTGACAACCTAAGGTTCGTTCCAACCAAATTGCAAAACGCCCTCGAGTGTTCTCGAGGGCGTTTCCTTTTGCCTTCAGAATCTCCCTCGCCGCGAGAACCCGGATGTATCACTTGCCCCCAAGCGGCCAGAGCCAAGCGGCGCCGCGCACGCCACTTGCGTCTCCGTGCTTTGCCACCACCACTGGCGTATCCGCTTCGCGCCCGAACACGTACTCCTTCAGCCGCGAAGGCACATTGCGATAAAGGCGCGGCACCTGGGAAACGCCGCCGCCCAACACGATAACGTCCGGGTCCAGGATGTTGATCATCTGCGCCAGGCTGCGCGTCAGCCGATCTTCGTAACGCTCCAGGCACGCCTGTGCTTCCCATTCTCCGGCCTGGGACCGGGCGACAATCTCCTTGCCGCTGAGCTTGGTCTTCGTTTCGCGCAGGTAATCCGCCTCCAGACCGGTGCCGGAAATCCACGTTTCAATGCAACCTCGATACCCGCAAAAGCACGCCGGGCCGGGATATTCGTCCGGCTTCATCCAGGGCAATGTCGTGTGTCCCCATTCCCCAGCCACGCCGTTGCGCCCGTTGTGCACCTGGCCTTCGAACGCGATTCCCCCGCCGCAGCCTGTCCCCAGAATCACTGCAAAGACGACGCGATACCCGGCGCCCGCGCCGTCGGTGGCTTCCGAGATCGCCAGGCAATTGGCGTCGTTTGCGCAGCGCACTTCGCGGTCCAGCGCCGCGCTCAAATCTTTATCGAAGGGTCTGCCGTTCATCCAGGTGGAGTTGGCGTTTTTCACGCCATGCGTAATGTGCGAGATGGTCCCGGGGATGCCAACGCCCACCGTTGCCTGCCGTTGCAATCTGCCTTCAATTTGCAGCACGCCGTCGCGAATCGCGTTCACCGTGCCCTGGTAATCGCCGCGCGGCGTGGGCACGCGATGCCGGTCCAGTTCGCTCCCGTCATTCTCCAGTGCGATGAATTCGATCTTCGTTCCACCTAAATCAACGCCGATGCGAAACGTGTTCGTATCATTCGCTTTCAACCCAGTGTTCATTACACGGCTTCCTTTGCAAGACCCGCGGCCGGGCTTTTCTGCAACAGGCAGACTCCTGCCCACGGCCTGTTTTTATTCCAACGTTTCGTATCGAAGATCCTGGCGAAGAAGCGCAGAACAAGCGGCGGTCTCCCGAATTTCGCCGCTGTCGCCAGCAAGCCTTCCACGCGCTCGGGCTTCCAACCATACATCTCAAAATAGTCCGGGCCTCCCGCGGGTCCAAACTTCAATGGGGCGCCCGCTTGCTCCAGCGCCTTTCCTGTGCTCCTCTGCATCATCGCCAGCAGCCGTGGCGAATGCATGTCCAGCAACCAGCGTTGGAGCGATGCAGTCCCCGCCAAATCTCGCCCCAGTTGCCCCACTTCTTCCTGCGCCAGGTAAATCAGCAGTCCTTCGGTAAGGACGAGGCCGCACTTTCCTCGTGCGGCGATCTTCTCCAAAAATGCCCGGCGCGCGTTCGCATCCGCCAGGTTAACAACAACGCGTTCGAGCCGGCAGGTTGGCTTGTCCGCGGCCAGCCGTTCCGCTTTGTAGGCCAGAATCTCCGGGAGGTCCGCCTCCACCCATTCGAGCGTTGCGGGAAGCTGCATGCGGTACGGCCGCGCGTCGAGCCCCGCCGCGCAATTCACAATCAAGTCCACACCATTCGCAATTTCCTGCTGGATAATCTGGTCAAACAAATAGGTGCGTGCCACCCAGGCCCAGGCGTGATTCTGGCCTTCGGGCAGGTTTTTCGCGATTTCCGAACCGCGCGCCGCTCCCAGTTTTTCCGCAAATGGATCTTGAAACAACGCGTCTGGCCGCCGCGACTCTTCGGCGCGAAAATGTGCGGCCCACAAGGCCGTGTCGGAAATATTGCGCACCAGTGCGGGAGCGTCGCTCAAATGGCCGTGGCCTCCGGCGGAAAGAGTAGCAGATTCCTTTCTGACACTGGGAGTCCTCCCGCGAAAAACAAAAGGCCCTGCAGGAGAGCGAGCGCCATTCCTGCAGGGCCTCCGGGCGGAAACTTGCCTTAGGAGTGGAAGCCCAACTCCACTGTCTCCGTGCGCGGCGTCACGTAATGCGTGCCGCTGAACGTCGACAAGAAATTGTACAGCGCGGTCTTGTTCGTCAGGTTGATGACCGTGAAACGCAAGCTCCATTTGTAGCGGTCGCCGTTAAACAGGTTGTCGTGCCCTACCGCAATGTCGAACAAGTGGCGCGGCTGAATGCGCGGCGGATTAATTCCGGTTTGATGCGCGGCAAACTCTTCTCGATTCAATGAGAAAACGCGCTTGGATTGGCTTCCAACAGGCTCACCAGGCTGGCCGCAATCTGGTTGCAAATCTTCTGGATGTCTTCCTCGGTCGGATTCTTGTCCAGTTCATATTTCACCATCGGGACGTAATTGTTGGGTGTAATGATCGGGCCATACTCGCCACCGGCCGGCTGATTGTCCGCCAACCGGTAGAGCGGCTGCTCCTCGCGGGCAAGGTTGAAGATGCCCACATACAACAAAAACCGCGCGCTGGGCGCGCCGCCGCCAAGGATCGCCCGGCGAATGCGATTCTGCGCGTCGGGCTCGGCAAACACGCCGCGAATCTGTACTCCAGCGGGCAGGATGCGTCCCGTTGCGTGCGTCGCGTCAAAACCCTTTTTCTGCAGTGTTCTCACCAGCGTCGTTGCAAAGAAATCAATGAAGCGGCGCGCTTGCTCGGAAGGCTGGTCGGTCTCCTGGTAAACGAGCGGTGGACCGGGTTTCGGATTTTCTGCCGGCGCCGGGGGCCGCTGGCTCCGCGCCGGCTTGGGCGGGAGCGAATGCAGCTCAAAATCACTTACCAGCACTGGAACTTTGTAAACTGGCGAATCCGTTGGTCTCGGCTGCGCCTGGCCCGGCGTTGCGCCGGCTAATATCCACATTCCGGCGCACAACAGGATTCTGGCAAAGAGCCTTCCACATGAATGCAGCCCCACCAAGACTTTCATGCGCTGAGTCCTCTACAAGGCAAGACCTTAGCATACGCGGCGCTCGTGAGAAATCGAGTGAATACCGGATAACGGAACCGAGGTCCGATGGGTAATCAAAGGAGAAACGCCTGACGGGCGGTCTGCCCACCAGGCGTTTCCGAATCGCACAACTTAACGGCTCTATCTCCGTCTACTTGTGGTTCTTGTTGGCGGCTTCCGCGGCCATCTTCAACTCTTTGTTCACCTGGTCCAAGAGTTCCTTGGCCTTGGCCGCATGCCCTTCCATGTCCCATTCGTTGGCTTGCTGGGCCGCCGTGATCTTCTCCCAGGCCTCCTGGCTCAGACGCTGGGCAGCCGCCAGATTCGGATTCCGCTTACCGCTTACGTTGTCCTTAGGCATCTGTGCCACGGCCATGCCGCCGCAAATCAATGCCAGGCTCAATACACCACCGAGGGCAAATTTCGTCTTCGTCATATTTCCACTTCTCCTTTTTTGTGGATTGGAAATCCACCGGTAGAAGCATTAACCCGGCCCCAGTGGGCAAATTGTGGTTAACAGAATGAGGGAGCGAAGCGCGGGAGAACAGCAAAATGGCGGGGAATGACGCAAATCAATTAAAGTAGGAGATTCTGGCCGTCGGATTTTAGCGGTCCAAAACCGCCAGCATCTCGTAGCGAACGGGCAATTCCACCCCGAACTGCTCGAGCAAACCCAGCCCATCCCAGATCACCGTGGACTCAATGATCTTGCCGTTGCGGATCTGGTTGATGGTGATGCCGCTGAATGAGACCTTGCGGTTGGTCGGCGGAACACCCAGGAATTCGCCGCGATGCGTCCCCGTTATTGTCCAGGAAACAACGAGCTTTTCCCCTTCGCTGATCGTCTCGTGCACGTCGAAACGCAGATCGGGTAGCCCTGTGAGGAAGCGCTCCACCTGGCGCCGGTAGTTCTCCGGTCCAACGCCACGCCCGGATACCGTCGGGTCCCCCAGTGCATGGGTGTCCGCAATGACCAAGGGAATGAATTCCAGGCGGCGTTCGTTCCAGATGGAATGGTACAAGCGTCCGAAGAGTTCCTTGTGAGCATCGGAGACCGACATGGGCATCGCTCCTCCCGGAACGCAGCAGTCCCGGTCCACGGAGAGTCGTTGCCGCAAGAGAAGAAGGCTGCGGAGAAGGCGACAACGCTTAGCCGCAAAGCCTACTCCCAAACACTTCCGCGTGCAATGGCCGACGCACTCTACGAGTCCACTCCCACGGGCTCGAGCAAATTGTCCAGCTCTTGCTCAAGAGCGCCGGAGCAAAGGAGACCTTACCGCTCCAGGATTTCCTTGTTGACATTGAGCGCCATCTTCTTCGGCGTCTGGTCCAGGTGAAAATTCACGGTGCGGGTGGAATTTCCCACCACCGGAATCTGCCCGATGCGCATCATGCCCTGGCCGAAATCGGCATAGAGCGGCACGAACATCGCGAACTGTCCATCCACTTGGCTCTGCGTGATGTCCACCTGCACGGTCACGTTTTTTCCTTCGCCGGGCTGCACCTGGTATTTGAAGTCGTAATGTGGAATTTCGGTCCCATAGACCCACTCGCGGAAGAACCAGTCCAGCTTTCCGTTGTTCTGCAAGTCCAACTGTTTGGGCATGTGCTTTTCCACGATGGCCTTGAACGATTCCGTGGAAGCCGGCGCCGTCTGATGGCTCTCGACGAAGTCGTGCATCATGTCGATGAAGGCCTGATTCGGATTTCCGCCGTTCGGCTGGTCGTTGTGGAGCAGCGACTTCAACATCTGCAGCACGTACGCCCCCTTGGAGTACGTGAGCCCTTGGTAGGCCTGCGGAATGCGCGGGGAGATCAGCCGCAAACCCAGCCAAAGCGGCCCGGCATCGTTTGCCGATTGTCCGTACGTATTTTTTTCGAGGATGCGGCGCTTCTGCCGGTCCCAATAATCCAGATAGTCCTTTTGCCCCTTGGGTCCGGTTGCTTCCTTGAGAAAAAGTCCTGCGGCAAAGTCCGCAAAGCCTTCCGATAGCCATTGATCATGGTAGGAAGCCCAGGCAACGCTGTGCCCGAACCACTGGTGCGCGACTTCGTGGGGCGTCACTTCCTGGACGAAACCCGTGAAATTGGAGTCAATGGTCCCAAACAGTCTCCAGCGTTGTGTCGAATCAATGTAAGCGGAAATCGGGAGATAAACCAGGCCTGGCCAGGACTGGCCGAAATTGAAATTCGGCTGCTCCGTGATGGCCACGTTTTGGTAAGGCGCTTTGCCAAAGTAGATCGTGCACAATTGCATTTGCGCACGCGCCTGTTCCAGGGCATACATGGTCATCGACTTCGGCGCCATCGAAGAGAGTGGACCGTTGCCGCTCGCATAGGGAGCCAGATTGTCCGGCAGATCTGCAAGGTAGTAACCCGAAATGTCGTAGTGCGTGACGTCGTCGGGGATATCCACACGCTGATACTTGCCGATATTGAATCCGGCCACTGCCACCGGTATGGACGTCACCCAATGTGACACCGCAAACCCTGACTCTTCCGATCGCCGCTCCAATTTCCCCACGCTGATAACTACATTGGACTTGGGTACCTTGAACGTCAGATCGTAGAGCGCTTTCTCTCCAAAGCCGTTCAGATTCGGATACCATGATTCGCGGGCTCCTACGTAGTAGCTGCCCCCGCCCGCATCATAGAGGACCTTGTCCCCGCTATACTCGATGATGATCGAATGGTCCTTCCCCATCTCGGGGGCTTCGTCGAGAACCACGTAGAACGATCCGTCCTGTTTCTTGTCCTCCTGGATGAAGTGCAGTTCCTTGCCGCTTTCGTCGCTCACCCGCGCAACACGCAAGCTCGACAGCAAGCCGAACTTGAGCACGCGATTTCCCGGCACCAGTGGCTCAAACGTGACCTTCGCCTGGCTGGCGAAGTGCGCATTCTTGCCGATGACCGTCTCGATCACGTACCGGCGAGTGGCAAACAGGCGGCGATCCTCCTGCGAGTTCGCAGTGTGCGCCTTCAATTCCGAGTAAAGATGTTGCAAATACCAGATCCCATCGTCCATCCCGGATCCATTGCAATTAAGGAGCGCAACCTCTTCCGGCGAATCCACCTGCGGCACCGCCCCAACGCGCGCTCTAATGAAAAACCGCATATCTTTTTGGGGCGCGCCGCTCATGTATGCGTTGATAAACCCGGGATGTTTCGGGTTGTAGACAGCCGAGAGTACATCGGCGTCCACGTTGTCCATCGTGTCGTCTTCCAGAATTCCTTCTGTGAAGCTTTCCACCGGGTCGTGGCGGTGGCGCAATTTGTCTCTCCAGCGCCGCAGAACTCCGTCCGCCGCACCCGGCGTTTCAACCGCCGGGGTGCTCGTGATCTTGGAAAACTGGGCCGCTAGCGTGCTGCTAAAGCGGAAGACAGCCTCGGTGATGTCATTCTCGGCGGTTTCCTGTCCGCTCCGTCGCTTCATTTCCTGGATGTCCAACGGCAGCACCGGCCTGAGCGTGAAATGTCCCTGCCCGACGAAAACTGCTCCGGTTTCGACGCCATTGACCGGCGCCAGCAAAGTTAGGGTCCCGGACTTGAACGTGAACGTCCCGGCGTCCATTGGAAGAGTGACGTTGTCGCAGCGATAGGATTTGCCTAGACCGATGTTGCGGAGTTGCTGGTAAACGGGATCCGAGTTTGCATAGCCGGAAATCTTGCCGGTCACCGTCACACTGGTTTGTTGTTCCGCCAGGGCCAGCGTCAGAGGAAGTTCCGCGGTTCCGTGCACGTCTACCGTTGTGCTCAACGCCTGGAAACCATCCTTGGTCACGCGCACGGTGTAGGCTCCTGGCTTTAAATCTGGAGCGGCAAATTTTCCGGTTTGGTCTGTGGTCAGCGTGATTGGCTGCGCCAGATTATTCCCGGCAATCTCGATTCTCGCGCCGGCCACGGGCAGTCCTTGCGGATCCTTCACCGTACCTGTGAGCGTATCCGCTCGCAGGCTCGTTGCCCACGCCAAGACCAGCAACATCAGCGCGGCCGCGTACGGGAAGCCGCTCCAATGTCTCGCTGCTGTGGACCCTGGTTTCAGAATGGATGGAATGCGCTCCGCGGAAAACCCGTGGCCCTGATGCATAATCCCTCGCTGGTTGATTACCTGGATGGCAACACCATACACCGTACGTGCTCTTTTCTCCAAAACTTTGTAGTGAATTGTGAACAAAGAGGAAGAGTGGCGGGAGCCCCTTAGAGGAAAACAAAAAGGGCCGCGGCGCTAGCCACGGCCCTTCGTTCGTTCTGAATTTGCGCTCAGTGACAGCCCCGGCGCGAAACACGCGGGGCAAGGTCAGCGCCTGCTCTTGGAGCAAGCTGAAACGATCTACCAGAATCTGTTCGTACCCTTCGAGCTTGCGCCCTCAGGGCAAGGAGTAATTTGAGTCTAGCGATCCGCCAGCCCGTGAGAGCGGCAGTTCGCGTGGAGACCATCGTCCGCACACCATTGCGGAGTAGATCTCGCTTTCTTTAGAAAGGAGGTGATCCAGCCGCAGGTTCTCCTACGGCTACCTTGTTACGACTTCACCCCAATCATGAGTCATACCTTGGGCGCTTGCATCCTTGCGGTTTGCGCGGCGACTTCTAGTACAGCTCACTTTCGTGATGTGACGGGCGGTGTGTACAAGGCCCGGGAACGTATTCACGGCGTCGATCTGATACGCCATTACTAGCGATTCCGGCTTCATGCAGTCGAGTTGCAG
>Ga0335082_10000514_pt1 | contig 40269 bp, 65 predicted proteins | sample Lox_Sample_41_FD_206718 | JGI IMG/M metagenome (GOLD analysis project Ga0335082, IMG submission 206718) | Soil microbial communities from Loxahatchee National Wildlife Refuge, Florida, United States - Lox_Sample_4.1 | ecosystem: Environmental > Terrestrial > Soil > Wetlands | place: USA...
GAGATCGCGACCAAGGAAATGTGCAAATGAGCTGGGGCAGAAAAATCGTCGTCGACGGCGAAACCTGGAAGTGGGCGGTGAAGAAGGAAGCCGACTGGTCGGAGATGACCCCGTGTGACACGCGCACGCTCACGCTCCAGGGGCCGGATGGCTATCGAAAGGAGCACGACGTCCCGTACGCTGTCGGGGTAGCCGGTGTGACTCCGAGCTTCGTCGCCGAGTTCATCCGCAAGCTGAAAGCCGAGGTGTTGTGATGCTAAGTCAACGACCTAGAGGTTTTGAAGGGTTGGAAAAGTTCGAGTTACCCTCAGCATTTTGGCTTAGTAAATTGTTGTCGGTCCATAAATTCGGTCATTGGATAAGTCCAAAAAATTACTTTTGGGCAGGCTTTGATAAGTGTTGCAAAGATCTCATCGATACATGGAAAAAGTATCCTCCGAGTCTGAGGAAAGGTAAGGGTAAATGAGCCCCCGCGCCCTCATCTTCGGCGCCGGCGGGCAAGACGGCTACTACCTGACCAAGCGCCTGCGTGACGACGGCTGGCTCGTCTGCGCGCAGGACCGCAAGAGCACCGACGTCACCAACTTCGAGGCGGTCAAAACCAAGGTCTACGCCGTCCGTCCCGACCACATCTACATGCTGGCGGGCAAGTCCACGACGAGCCACTCGGTGCTGGTGAGCCAGCACGACGCCATCACCAAGGGCACCGAGAACGTGCTCGAGGCGGTGCGCCGGCTCTCGCCCGACTCCAAGGTGTTCATCCCGGGATCGGCCATGCAGTTCTACAACGGCGTCGGCCTGACCATCAGCGAGCATCGTGCGTTTGAAGCGGCCAGTCCGTACGCCATCGCGCGCATCCACGCGACCTACCTCGCGCGCTACTACCGCAAGCAGATGGGTCTCAAGACCTACGTCGGGTACTTGTTCAACCACGAGTCGCCGCTACGCAAGCCGCACCACATGGCCCAGCGAATCGCGCTCGCGGCCCGCAACAAGACCAAGTTCAAGTGCGTGGCTCCGGCAGTGCGCAAGGAACACAACTTCGCCGGCGACATCGTCGAAGCGATGGTGACCTTGATGGAGCAGGACGACGTGACCGAGGCGGCGATCGGCAGTGGTGAGGTGGTCTCGATCGCGTTGTGGGCCGACCTGTGCTTCGACATAGTCGGACTCAACTGGCGAGACTACATCGACCAGAGCGGCGAAGAGGAGTCAGTGCGGCTAGAATATTCGTGCCTGGTCAGCGATCCGACCACAATCAAGTCGCTCGGTTGGCAGCCCAAGGTCTCGATCGAGGAGCTAGCCAAGATGATGGTGAGGGGCGAATGAGTTGGGAAATGGAAGTGCAGGACAGCTTCTTGGTTGCCGGTCGTGGAATCGTTGTTGTTGGCAAACCGAATGCGGCACCTATTATGGGACCGGCATGTTTGACATTTCCCGACGGAACGAGACGACTCGTTACGGTAATTGGTATCGAGCGTTTTCTGAAGCTCATCGATCCGCCGATGCCAGGCGAGAACGTCGGGCTGTTGTTGCGTGGCGTGTCTGAGAAGGTGCCCGCGGGCACGATGGTGAGGGGCGGATGAACGACGTCCTCGGCAAGTTCTGCCCGGTGTGCGGCGAGTCGAGGCCCGCCATCGTGAGCAAGAAAGTGCACATCACCAAGAACCAGCGCTACCGTTGCGAAGGCTGCAAGACCGAGTTCACCATTCACGTCGACAGCGTGGACTTCACCGGGAACCCGATACTGGCGCTGTTCGCGCATGCGAGGAAGAAATGAACAAGCTCTATTATATTCGTCAGCACCAAGCCTTGACCACGAAGGTGAGTGGACTTGGAGGAGCGTTCTCGCATCAGAAAGAGATCACTCGAAAGCTGCTTTTGGATCGTAGGTGGATGAGCAAAACCCTCGACGAGGCGATGAATCGTAACAAGGAATACTCAAAGCTAATCAATGAGTCGATGCAGACAAATCGCGAACTGATCGAGATGGTCCACAAGCTCGTCGACACGATCAATAAGAAAGGCATCAAATGAGATTCTTTGATCTCGATCTCCACGTCAGTGTGATTGAGGACGTGGCCTGGCACCTGCGCAACCTCGGCCACACCGTCGACAGCCACCTCATGAGCGGGCACAACTGGGCGCTCGGGCGGCCCAAGGCGTCGATGGGCAACGGCCCCGGCCTGCACAAGATCGGCTACGGCTCGGTGAACCTGGCCACGTGGGAGAGCCTGTTCGACAAGCTGGTCGACGGCGAGTACGCGCAGGTCAAGGCGTGGCAGGAGGAGAACAAGCACCTCGACGGCGAGTACGACGGCTTCATCGCCACGTACCCGCCGGCGTTCGCGCTCCTGTACGAGAAGTTCGCCGGCAAAGTCATCATCGACGCGGCCATCCGCTACGAGCTGCACTTCACCGAGCGGCCGGAGCTGTGGCGCGACTTCAACGAGCGCTTGCACAAGATGCAGGACGCCGGACGGCTCCGACTCGTAGCCAACAGCCGCTACGACGCGGCCTACATCGAATACTTCAGCGGGCTCAAGACCCGCCGCATCCCGTCCCTGTGCGCGTATATCGACGAGCACACGCCCAAGTGCACGCGCCGCGGCACCAAATTCTTGGCGTTCGGCGACCACCCCGGCGCTCGTGAGTGCGCCAAGGAGTTTCCGAACGAGGTCTTCTTCGTGCGCGACATCCTGCAGCAGTACCGCCACGACGAGATCATCAAGGCCAAGGGCGTTGTCTGGTTCCCGTACAACGTCAACGCCATGAGCTTCTTCGAGCAGTATTGGCTCGAGATTCCGCTGTTCGTGCCGTCGATGAAGTTCATGGTCGAGCTGCGGGACAAGGGACTGGCCGGGACGCAGATGACCTGGCATCGGAACGTTGGGGGCGGGTCGAACCTGCCGGCGTTTGACAACTCGTTAGCGAACCACGTCCTCGGTGATCCGAACGGTCCTGATGGCTTCACCCAGTGGATGCGCCTGTGGGACTTCTACGACAACGTCGAGTTCCCCTTCATCATCTACTTCGACTCGTGGGCGGACCTGCGCGAGAAGATGGCCGCGAAGGACTACGAGCCGACGAGCACACTGATGAGAGAGCACAACGTCAAGCGACGGGCCTCGAACTTGGCCGCGTGGAAGGAGGTCGTCAAGTGAGCCGCGAAGCGAGTTGGGAAGCCAAGGTTGACGACTGCGACGAGTGCGGGAAGGAGAACGTGCCCGTCGTCTATTACTCCGGCGAACATCACATCTGCGCCGAGTGCTTGAAGAAGGCCGCGGACACCCTTGCGAAGGCAACAGAAACCGTGGGAAAGTCCTCTGGCGCGTTCGATTTCAGCGAACCTATCCCTGGTCGGCTGATCCTCCATTGAGCGCGTCGCCATGCCAGGTAAGGCGTGAATCCTGGCACTTTATCCTTGACGAATCTCGTGACCGTGAGTAGCTTGGTGGCATGTCCCATTGCAGCTCCCATTAGCCCCAGCCCCTTCCTCACGCACTACTGCATCGTCCGGCGCGATCTTCCGCCCGGTCTACAAGCCGCCAACCTAGTCCACGCAGCTGGTGAGTCGTCCCCGGGCTTTCTGCCCAAGGGCACGTACGCCATCGCGCTGTGGGCCAAGGACGAGCGCGAGCTGCGGCTCCTCGGCTCCCGGCTCGAGGACGCCCGCATCAATCCGTTCTACATCATCGAGTCCGAGGGTGCGCACGCCGGCCAGCTCATGGCCATCGGCCTCGCCCCTTGCGACCGCCAGCTCGTCCGCAAGCTCCTATCGAGCTACCCGCTCGTCAAGCACGCACCCTGCCGCTGTGAGGTCAACATGTAGCTTCCTGCGGCCGGTGCGGTTCGCCTTCGGGCGATGGCGCATCAGGTGGTTCAAGTCCATCCGGCCGCACTACGCCTGCATAGCTCAGCGGTAGAGCAGCCACCGTAATGAAGTGGTTGGTCGCGGGTTCGAGTCCTGCTGCAGGCTCTGATTTTGTTTGCGTTCGAGGCTCAATTGGACGAGCACCGAGAGTAATGACCTCGGAGGTTGCAGGTTCGAACCCTGCCGAACGCGCTACTTGAAGAAGCCAGCGTGCCGCAAAACGAAGTAGATGAGCACGCTCTGAAGTGTGATGACGAAGATGGAAGCGAGAATTTTCTGCTTCATTTGGTCATCGCCGCCTTCTTACATGTCGGCACCTGCTTGCCGTCGTCCGTGCACCGATAGATGCCGTTCGTCGACTCGTCGTTGGTCGTGACCTCGACCCAGACCGCCGGCGTGTCGACCGCTTGGGACGGCTGAATCGCCTGCACGTTCTTCGTGATGAAGGGCGTGCAGGAAGAGGCGAGGAGGAAGAGGAACAGAAGTGGTTTCATTTGCAACGATCCTTTCTATCTAAGAAAAACAGGCGAGGCGAGGCGAGCGAGACATAAATCTCGCTCGCCTCGCACCTGCCGCGCCGCCCCGTGACCAGCCGCTCCGCATACGGCCAAACCTCACCAGAGCACGCCGCTCCTGACCTTACCTGCCCTACCGAACCGTGACTTCCAGACCCAACCAGATCTTGCCGTGATACGCCAAGCCTGCCGCACCATTCCGAACCAGCAGCGTACCCTTCCGCGCCCGAACTAACCGAGCCTGCCTGTCCAGACCAATCCCTAACTCGCCCCGCCTTACCAGACCACACCTTACCGAGCCTGCCATGCCAAACCCGACAAAAACCCAACACTCCGTGCCTAGACCAGCCGCACCTGCCGCTCCGCGACCCAGCATAATTGACCTAACCTAGCCTCGCCTGCCGACCCGAACCATGCCATTTGTTCCGGGACGGAACGTTCCACAACATTCCTGCCTGACCTCAACTCAGTCCAACTGACCCAACCTTGCCTGCCACACCCGAACTCACCCTAACAAGAACTTTCCTCGCCCGGCCGTGCCTGCCGAACCCCACCGCGCCACAACAGGACGGACCGGACCGCACCTTCCGTGCCTGCCACACCATGCCGAGCCAGTGGCCTGCTCTACTTGAGCTTCTTCAGCTCCTTGACGATGGCTGCACGCAACGACGACAACTCCTTCACATCGTCGGTGCGGCGCACCCATTGTTCAAGTTCCGCGATCCACGCTTCGATGTTGCGCTGACGGATCTCGGGATCGTTCAGAGCGGCCTCTCGTGAAACGAACTCGTTGCTCTTGTCCCGCTTCGGGAGGAAGCCGCGCTGCTCGATCTGTTGGAAGCGATCGACGGGGACGCCCTCCTTCAGCTCACGAATCGTGTGGTACTCGGCGATGAGCTTGTACGCCTGCATCAGGCGCCACTTGTTCGCCGCCTTCGCGTCTGCCCACTCGAACTCCTCGTGGAGAGGACTGTCCTCGTCGCTCGCCGCCTCGACAACGATCTTCGGAGAGATGTTGCCGTGCTCCACCTCGAGCTGCTTGAGCGCCTCCCAGATTGGCCGACGATCTCTCGGCTGCTTTTGCTGTTGAGTCTTCGCCATTAGGCGACCTCCTCTTCGAGATCGTCACCAGCTGTACCACGCACGATGCCTTCGATGTCCTTGATGGTGAGATTCGCCTCGAGTGCCCAGTCGGGAATGGCAATCGTTTGCAGCGCGGGTTTGCAGATGTTCAGGATCTCCTGCGTCTCCTTCGGAGAGAAGACCTTCGAACTGTTGATCTCGAAGGTGCCGTAGTCGCCGCTCTTCTCGGGGCGCCACTCGCAGAGGCCGACATAGCCGGCACGCACAATGAGATCGATGATGGTCGAAAGCGAGGTCACTTCCTCATCGTAGGTGATGACGAAGCGTGCGGACCAGTCATTGAATTGGGGACGGAAACGCACGTCAGGCACGCGCGAGACGCCGCTATTGCGAACGATATCCATGCGCGGCGTCATAGACTTGAACGTGATCGGGATGCTGGCGCCGCGGATGAACACGCCGCATTTGAGCGCGACCTTGTTCTTGGCGAAGGTCTTGGTCGCCGACGCGGCGGCAAGGATAGACTTCTTGATCGCGGTCGACGGGATCGCGATAGCTCCAGCTGTGTTGCGGTGAATCGCTGCTTCGATCAGCTCGCGCGGAACCTTCGCCTCCCGAGCTTGCGGCAGGTTCATATGCTTGCGCAGCATCTGATGAATCGACTTCTCGGAGAACTTGTTCATGATCAGCGGCGCGGTGCCGACGATCTCGAACGGAGTCGATTTGACTGACTTGCCACCGACAATAGCTGGCTCGTTATAAGTCAGTTTCGGAACCGGACTCTTACTCTTTTTCTGCTTGGCCATACTAATTCGCCTCTTTTGCGACGCTAAGGTCGCTCGATTTGTGAAATCGAATCTAGCTACAGCAGGACTACTTGTCAATGACAATCGTAAACACAACGAAAGCAATTGACCTTCCGTTGTAAACGTTCTACTAGTAATACATGCCGGCGAAAAAGAACAAGGTCACGGTCGTGTCGGTGCGCCTGCCTGAGACGATGATCGAGAGCATCGACAAGGTCATCCCGCACATCGACAGCGAGCATTGGGAGGGCACGAGCACAACTCGAGGGGACGCGATTCGCTACCTCATCCGGGCCGGGCTCGAGAGCGTGAATAAGGAGACGGAAGCTTTGAGACGAGACCTGTCACGAATCGACAAGCTTGGTTCGGATGAAAGAAAATGAAGGAACTTGTTTGGCGACTACCACTGGACCTGACGGTCATCGTCTTTTATGGCTTGTTTATTTTCTACAGCTTGCGCATTTTAGAGCCATTAGCTGACGCTCTTGTCGATCTACTCGATCTACTCGATCTACTCGATCTACACAAGGGCATCAAGATGTACTTTTGGCGTCGCAAGGTCATGAAGTGGAACCGCAAGATGAGCGAACGAGCGCTGGTCATGGCACTCGCGGATGCGCTGCAGGTCTACCGGGACAACAAGCTACAACACCGAGAAGGAGTGTATCGATGATCTACATCTGGGACAACGACGGCGCGTACAGCGACCACACCATCTACTTCGTCGAATCAGCGCTCTCGAGCGAGGAGATCGAGGCGCTTTTACCCTTCATCGGCAGCACGTACTCGAAGACCGGGCACCTACTCGGCATCGTCGAAAAGGTTGAATGGCGCAACTCACGAGCCGAATCGATCGCGAGCGTCTTGAGGCCGGAGCAGTTCTTCTCGGACCAGAACGATCCTAACCCCTCCAATGCACCTCGGATTTTTGAAGGTGGTAGCTACCGGGACGAGATCGATATCGTCGCCTGCGAGCAGCGACGTTGGGATGCCGCCAAATACAAGTGGCATTTCAACAAGAACGACGGGAAATTTGCACGCGCTAACTGCGGCAACCCCATCGCTGAACGGTTCAAAGTGCTGACGACCGCGAGCGCGAAGGAGCTGATCGATGGTTGGTCGAGTATCGATCGTGAGCAAGTCGGTTGGCTCTTCGAGAAACAAGTCGAGTCGTTCAAGAGCGAGTGCCGCGAAAGGGGGATCTTGTGATCAATCCCCAATCGATCACAATCACGATCAAGCCTATTTCAGCAAGCGAGTTGCTTCTAGCATTGGCGTACCTCATCACGACATGTTGGGTTTTCTGGCAAACGTCCAGGAGAAAATAGATGAAAAAGGGCTGGGTCACCGTCAACGGCGAGAGCCTGTCACCGTTCCATCGACAGCTGATCGCGACATTCCCTCACTACGCGAGTGCGGCCGTGGTCGGAGTGCGCGCTGCCGGAGAGCCCGGACGTGCTGCCGTACGAGGAGCGTGTGCTGTTGCCGTCGGTCTGGTCGACGACGCCGAAGATTCCGCTAGCGACGGGTGATCACTTTCTGACACCAGAAGACATCGAAAAAGCGCGCTCAGGTATCGGCTTGCCTCATGTGGAGCCAAAGGAGGTCGAGCCTCCACACCCGAGACCGGTGACGTTCAAAACGAATCTAGTGTCTAAATGGCAATGGGAAGAGCCGAGCATCGGCAGCAACAGTGCTGAAAGCCTACTCACCGAATACGAGCGTAGAACAGGAAGACGTTGTTCACATTCTCGCCCGTGGACGATGCAGCTCGATGTCGAGTCAGAGGAAGCTCCCTCCGACGTACTTCATGTCTTCAAGAGCCAGTTTTCTCTTTGTTGGGCGTTCCGCGTCAACACCGTCAGAATCGAGGGAGATGTACTGTCGGTAGAGTACGCGCGAGTGAATCGGAACAAAGACATCTGGGTGCTTCTACATTCGGGCATGAAGTCGATATCGACTTACGGCTGGGAAGCTTTCCTACCCGAAGAGAGTATCGGATACAGCGTCCGTTTTCGCTATCCGGGCAAGATCAACCTGTTTCTCGAGGGCGAAGCGATTCTGTAGATCACATCGCCCGGTGCTGACTCTTCTTCTGCGCTGCCAACGACGACGCCTGCGACTCCACGTACTGCTGCCGAGCCAAAATCACCTGCAGGAGCTGCTGCGGCTCCTGCGCCAGGTACTCCATGTACGCCTGCGCCTTCTGCACCGAGTCCACCCCGCCGGAGAGCTGAGCAGCCACACTCTGCATCGTCTGCAGGTTGCCCTGGACGAAAGTCAGGAACGCGTTCTCGTTCGTGACGTCAACCGGCAGACCTGCCGGCGGAATGTAGGCGGCCTTGACCGCTCGGGGAGCCGCAGACGCGACCCTTGATGCCCCGATCAACTCGTTCCATTCCTTGTCGCTAAAACGGTCGGCCATGAATCACCTCAGTTGAGGCGATTCTATCGCTTCTTGCCGGCCATCGCGTTAGCGAACTGCTCCACCAGCCCGCCGAGCCCCTTCTGCACCGCGCTCCCCACCATGCCGCCGACCCCGCGCGCCAGTTCGCCGGCGATCCCGCCCGCCACCTCGGACACATCCGCGTAGACGGCGTTGAGCACAGCGCGGCCGTCCGTCGCCAAGATTTTGTCGAGCGTCCAGCCCATCTGCCGGCGGATCGCTCCGCGCAGCATCAAATCGCGAACGACTTCGGTCATGTACGCCCTGAGAGCTTCTTTTCGGTCCATCACCAACTAGTGGACGCACGCGACGGCGAGCTTGTCAAGCCCTGCGAACTAGGCGAGAATTGCACTCGAGTGAACGTGGCGGTCCAGAAGGAAAAGATCGTGGCTCGGGCCAAGAAGTTGCTTGGTCTGGCCGCGTCGCCAAACGAGCACGAGGCGGCCACCGCCCTCGCGCGCGCACGCGAGTTCATGGCCCAGCACGGTCTGACCGAAGACGACGTGTCAGATGACGTCGTCGAGACGGTGGACGAGCGCCCCCGTGCCTCCCATCGCGCGCTGGCTGAAGCCGCCGCTCTGGCGTACGAGGTCTCGGCCCTGTGCGGGCGCAAGGGCGAGATCGCCATGCGCGGCCCCAAGTCGCGAGTCGACCTCGCGCGGGAATGCTACCGCTCACTCCTGCGCGCTTCGGTCGAGTGCGGCAATGACCACCGGGTCAAAGGATCGCCGTCGAACGTGCGCGATGCCTGGCTCGCGGCGGCGTGGCGCGGCTACGTCGATACGATCATGGAGCGCTGCGAAGAGCTGCGACGAGAGCGCCGGCAGCCAAAGCCCAAGGCCAAGCACGCTCGGCGAGCCACATCGCCTGTCGAGCAGGTCGAGCAGGTCGTCTACGAGGCAGCCGAAACCGAGCCAGAACCCACACCCACCATTGAGATCGATCGCGAACTGACCGGCGAGTGGGAAGCGGAGCAGGCTGCGCGCAGCCTCGCGGAGGCTCGCCGCAACTGTGACACCAATTGGCTGTACCGCGAAGCGTACTCGCTGGGCAAGGCCGTCGGCTTGCGCGCGGATCTGAGTGGTCGCGTAAACTCCAACGGTGGCGCTCTCACCGATGGAAGCCCAGGGGAGGGCTGAATGTCCTTGTACAAGAAAATCAGGGTCCAGGGCGTCAGCGACATTTTCGTCCTCGACTCGTCCTCGTCCGACGCCTCAGGCTACGTCAACGTCGAGTTGTTTCGCCAGCCCGGGTTCACCGATTATCAGACCGCGCAAGCTGCCCTCGATTCAGGGTTCCCGCTTCTATGGCCGCAGCGCACATACACGATGAACTCGGGCGAGACGCTCATCAACACCAAGTGCCACGCCATGCTTGGTGCCGATTGCACGTGGTTCCTCGGCAACAACTCGACGGTGAATACTGACTCTGATTGGAGCAACTTCACACCCTTCATGCAAATCGAAGGTGTGCAGGGTTTCACGATGTTCGGCAAGTTCACCGTCGACGGCAATCGCGACAACCAGACCTACCCGGCCACGATCAATAATTTCGGGCGCGGCGTGACCACGCAATCGAGCACCGGCACCCTGAACGCGGTCGGCCGCCGCACGAACGCCTCAGTTATCTTCTGCTGTGGTGATGACAACCTCACTCCAACGCGTCATGTGCGCCTTTGCGGCGAGATCACAGTGCAGAATGGCTACCTCAATGGCCTGTGCTTTTGGCAGACCGAGGACGTCGTTGTCGATGGACTCTTCACCACGAACAACACTATCAACGGCGTCTCGCTTGGTGGAGTTAAAGGTTTCCGTGCGATCAACTGCTTCCACTATCGCGACGGTGTCTCGTCCGTGTACACGTCGACACGCAGCGATGGAGATCGCGCCGGGATCCAAGCTCGAGAGATGCCGTTCGGCTACACGTCCAACATCATCGACATGCCCGCCATCCCGGTGCCGGTGTCGAACACGAATGAGCCCAACTACGATGTTTCGATCATCGGTTGTGCTGCCGATGAGTGCCAGGCTGAAGGTTGGTTCCTTCGCATGTGCTTCCCTGGCCGCATTTCGAACTGTTACGCCAAGAACATCGGCTATCAGCGGCTCGCCGGCGCGAGCTTCAATCCAGCACCCTTCTGGTGCGAGGGCGGCTGGTACCAGCAGAACGACAACGTCGCGTACCAATCGACGGACAACGCGGGTCAGGGTTGGATGAACCCCGACGTCCTGGTCTGTCAGACGTTCCAAGGCACGGGCGCGGGCTCTACTGGAGGTGCTCCGATCAACATCTCGGGCAACTTCAAATCAGCCATCAACAATGTGCGCGCGGTCTCCGGCAACGACTCGAGCGGCAACCCGCTTTACCACTTCAACCGCGGCCTGCGCGTCTACTCGGCCTGCTCGGTCACGTCCTACTACGTGCAGGGCACCAACGCCGAGGGGGTGCGCATCGAGAACGACACGAACTTCAACCTGCTTCCGCCACACGACGTGCAGCTCATCAACGGTGAGCTTAGTGACGTCGCTGCTGCATTCGCCGTCGAGGTCAATCGCTTCGGTGGTGGCTCGGTTATGGGTACCGCCGACAACCTCATCATCGACGGCCTCATCGTCCGGGGCATGACGACGGCGCTCGTCGGCACCGACGATCACGCGATCATCGACTTCAACACGACCATGTCCGGGTATGCCACGCATGGTTTAACCATCGTCGGGCTCGACATCGACGGCACCAACCCGGGCTCGGCCCAGGTCTACAACGGCGTGCGGCTGCGCGTGAGCGAGACCTCCCAAGGTATGCGCGTCGACTTCACTCGGGGGTTCAACCTCTGGTCGCCGGTGCGCTCGATGGGCTTCCAGGGCCTGTGGATCACCGGCCAGCTCGATACGGTGCATCGCATCGCGGCGCTCGACAACGGCACCAACACCGCCGATTCAGGCGAGCTGCGCGTGCGGGTCAATGCGACCAACATCGCCAGCGAGCTGTTTTCGATCCTCAACATGGAGACCTTCGCTGTTGGTGTGTGGCGTATCGAAGAAGGCTGCGTGTTCGGTGCGCTTAACACGACAGACAGCGCTGCGTGCCGCACGTTCGCGAACAACGCTCCACCCAACGGCGGCATCACGACCACGCCTGATCAGTTCTTCAAGGAGGCGCGCAAGTTCTTCTGGCGCGACGACTCGAACAACTACGGGTCATCGAACCCGACGGTGCTGGTCTATGACATGCGCCGCACGTTCACCGACTCGACGTCGCTGGCTGCCGCCACGCCGTACTACGCAGGGGAATTGGTGCTCACCGTCGACACGACGCCCAACATCGTTTGGATGGGTGTCACCAACAGGACCGCGGGGGCGTGGTCTCAGCTAAGCGGGACGTTGGTGTAGAGATGAAACGCGAAACGAAATACTTCCTCGTAATCATTCTGGCCGCGGTCGCAGGTCTCGTCGCGATCAACGGGTTGCTTCGTATTGCAGTTTCTCCGCTCGCCGAGCCCGCCAACTTCTTCGGTTTGGATCTGAACTCGAACACGTCACAAGGAACAGCAGCAACTGGTCACGCGCGCCTTCGTTACGACGGCTCCATCGTCGCTATGTCCGTCGCGACCGGATCCTACTCCGAAATACCGACGGCGGCGAGCACTACGACCCTCACCAACAAGACGATCACCTCGCCGGTGTTCTCAGGCACCGCCACCGGCACGTATACGCTTGGCGGCACGCCGACCTTGACTGCCCCGACGTGGACCGGGACGTCGGCAGGCACGCTCATGAAGCCGATTCGTATTGCCAACAACTCAGGCACGCCGTCGATCGCTGTCGGCGCAGCTGCACAGCTCGGAACCACTCCGGCGGCCTCAATCGCAGGTGGAGACGTCGGCGGCAACTTCACTCTGACGACGGGTACTGGCCCGAGCGCTTTCACCGCTGGATTGACGGTTACGCTCGGAACCATCACCTGGAATTCTACGTTCTCAGCAGCTCCAAAAGGCGTCCCTTCGCACCCTTGCAACACCAACGCGGCGCTGCTCGCAACGGGCGCCAACGGTATCGAGGTATTTATCGATCAAGCGACGTGTACTACCACTCAATGCACAGTCAAGATGTCGGCCAACGGTACGCCGACTCTCGCGGCCTCGACGGCGTACCAGTTCTGCTACACAGTCATCCAATAGGGGAGTCGGAGATGTCGGTGCGAAAAATCAGAGTTCAAGGCGTCAGCGACATCTTCGTAGACGAAGGTGGTGGCGGTGCTGGCGGACCTACCGAATACGCCACTAGAGCAGACTTTCCAGATCCGCCTGCTTCGGGACCAGGCACCGTTCAGCTATTCGCCATCGCTCTCGATACTGGAGGTCTTTGGTGCTCGACTGGCGGTAACTGGTGTTTCATCTCGATCTTAAGTCCGTAAAATCCGTAAAGGGGAAAATCATGAGTGTCGTCAGAAGACTCGTACGAGCACTGTGGTTCCACTTCAAAAAGTCAACCAGGATTCAGCTCGCCATCTCGTTGGTGATCGTCAGCCTGAGTGTTGTCAGCTATGCCACACATCTTGGCATTATGACGAATCCTGTGACGAATGTTTTTGGTATTGACTTCACGAACAACGACGGCCAGTCAGTTTCTGCATCTGGTCACTCGCGTCTTCGTCGAACTAGCACCTCAAGTGGTATTGAAGAGTCAAACAACGGCAATTCTTATATCGCTCTCGGTCTTGGCACCAACTGCTTAAGTGGTACTGGCTCCATTACGTCAGGCTGCGGTGTAGTTGGCGCCTCGACTCGTACGCGAGGATCCGGCACGCAAGCAGAAACATACTCCAGTGCTCTTGGAGCCAATTTCAAACAATTATTCGGTCGTCCAATGCCGGTGCCGTCAGACGTTACACAACTACGCGTTCGTGTGAACAATGGGCTATGGAACAACGCTTCTACCAACACTGGTTCGATCACAATCAACATCGGCGTTTGTCCTTCAAATGGGTCCAACGCATGTGCAGGTGGCACCTTCACCGGATCCACTAACGGGCTCACACTGCCGGGTGCAGACATAGATGTCGTCGCGCCGTCGACTACAACATGGTATCCAGTTTCGAGAGGTACCGACAAAAACGTGCTCGTCATCTTCGGCACGGACACAGGAGCAAACGCTGCCTTCACCGAGAGTTTCGTGCTCTTCAATCAATGGGGTATGTCTGCTACCGGCACTGCGACGCTAAATCCAAACCCCACTTGGGCAGAAGTCGATCCTACCCCTGAAGAGTTTCTTACACTCGAATACGAATCGACGCATCGACGCATCTACGTACAAGGCGACTCACTCGCGGCCGGTAACTCAGGAGCTACACCGCCGGGTTGGTTGGCTGCGTGGCCGCAAGATTTGATTCGTGATAAGGACTGGGCGGTTACCGACGTCGGGATCGCCGGCGCCGGTTTCACCACACACATTGACACCATCACCGGTGCGAACATCTATCAGGAACCAAATATCATCGGTGCTGACTGTTTTATAGCCCTTGGTACCAACGTATTTCCGAGTGGTGTCGACGCATTGAAATCGGGCATGGCCCAACTCGTCGACTTCGACAAAGGTCTCGGTTGTCGTCAGATTTTTTCTTACACTGTACCTCCGTGCACATCCGCTTCTGGAGGTAATACAACTGATCGAGTCTATTGGAATACACTCCTACGTAGCACTGACGTGCCTCCATTCGGCCTAACTGCGATTGCAGATGTTGACTTGGCTCTCGATCCCACACAATCCAATATGCTATCAACAACCGCTTGTGCAGGCGGTCAATCGTGTGACTCTGGTGATGGCTGCCATTGGAGTGCGGCAGGACAAACAACCGCCGAGACCGTGATTGCAGCTACTCTAGTCGCACATAGCAACTAACTCACCCACATCAATTATTCAACAAGACCCTAATTTCCGTATTTACTCAACCCAGAAAACTTTGTAATACTGAACCCAAGTTTTGCAGGGGAGCCAGAATACGATGACCGAGAGAACGAAAGACACCCTTCACAAGATCCTGGCGGTGGCTTCGATGGCGTTGCTCGTCGCCATCCCGATCGTCAGCCACTCGGTGTTTGCCGAGCAGCCAATCGTCGGGTTCTTCCTGACCGTCGCGATGACCATCTTGACCTCGCTCGGACTCACCAAGGTGCGACCGCTCGCCGATCTCGGCCTCGGCACGCTCGAGCAGCACAAGACGCTCGCGAGCATACTCTCGACCGTCGGCGCGCTCTTGCTTGTCCTTCGCGGCATGTACGGCGTGCAGGTCCCGTGGGCCGGTCTGGTCATCGACATTGTGCTCGCCGTGTTCGGCTGGGCCGGCGTGATCGTGGTCAAAACGCCGGGCTCGGTGGCGGCTGCGGCCGTCCGGGACAAGACCGACACCGGGCTCATCGACCTCGGCATCATGATGGTGATCGCCGGCATCGGCTTCCTCTTCGCGCTCGTGCTCAGCGGCAGCGGTTGCGCGCCGACCGACGCGTACATGGTTGCGGTCCGCATCAAGGGCGAGGCGTCGGACACCGTGCGTGCCGCGTACGGGGCCTGGCGCACGTTCGATCGCCAACAGCAGGATGAGATCGTCGCCCGCGCCACCAACATCGGCGACGCGCAGCGGAACCTGGCGAGCTGGCGCAGCAGCGTGCAGGTCAAGGTCGACAACGCCTTCGAGACCACCGAGAAAGCTCTGGCGACCTACTCCGACGCGCTCAAGGTGGCGAACGCGGCCAAGCAGAAGGACTTCACGGCGGCCGTGTCCGCGGTCTCGAAGGCGGTCGCCGATCTCATCGGGTTGCTCGCGTCCGTTGGCGTGACCATCCCCTCGCCGACATCAAACGCCGGCCGACTCATCGTCCACTACGACGTGCAGGGCGCCTACGAGCCGGCCAAGCACGTCGACGCCACGACCGCGGTCAAGATCGCTCGCTGGCACCTGCAGGCGCGCATGGTGGCGCTGCTCGGCTTGGCGTGCCGGGTCGACCGCTTCCAGCCCTACTGTTTCACCTACGCGGAGGTCGCCCAGTGAGCACGCCCGTCGTTACCGCTAACGTTTCGGCCGAAGACATCCTCAACCTGTTTCAAACTTTCGTTAGCGTCGGTCTGCAGTTGGCACCTGTACTCATGAATGCCATCAACGACTGGAAGAACGGCAGCATCACCGCCGAGGAGGCGGACGCGAAGGCCAACGGGCAGTTCTCGGCGATGGCGCTGGCCTTGGCGAACATGAAGAAGGACGAGGCGGACACGAACGCGGCGGTCGACGCCGAGGTGACGAAGAAGTTCTCGCCGCCGACGAGGACGGGATCGTGAGCACGCAGCTGGTCAAGGGCTGGTGCAACATCACGCTCTACCCCACGGAGGAACCGGCTCGATTAGGCTATCGCGACAGTCAAACCGTCACCGGCAACTTTTTGGAGATCGGCGAGGCGCTCCGAGGCAGGAAGGTGCGCAGGAGCAAGAAAGTCAAATGAGCTTTTTCAAAAGACTCGCGAATGCCTACGTCTCCGGCTACACGGAAGGGTTCTGCAACCCACGTCGCGGAGAGTTTCTTGCCATCGGTGACATCCTTCAATTGCAAGGGTACTCTGCCGAAGAAATCGCCCGTGCTGAGCGCGAAATCGCACGAGCAAACTTGTGGTTCGGTCGGCTACGCATTCTGTGGTGCCGCATCTTTCCGCCTGCGAGCTGGTGCTACACGTGCGCGCGATGTGGCGCCCGCACAGCCGATCCCGGCGATGCGCAGTACGGCTTGCCGTCGTACTGTTCGCGCCCGAAGTGCATGAATGCGGCAGCGGACTACTTCGAGCAGGTGACGATGGCTAGCATCAAAGGTGAAAGGAAAAACTCCGTATGAATCCGTACCGCGAACAAGATATGCCCAAGCAGATACCTGCGAAAACTCTGACGCCGAAAGCTGGGTGGCCAATCGTCATCCCGAAGGCGACGGTGCCCGCGCACTCGATGATGCCCATCGAGATCCCCGTCGACGTGCTGTTCCGCACCGAGCAGATCTGCCTCGACCCGGTGAGCGCCGTCCACTTCGATATCGAGGGCATCTACATCGATGCGCAACATGTCGGTGACCTACATAACGGTGCACCCGCGACCGTCTTCGCATCCGCATGCGTGCCGCAGCTGAAGTTTCCGACTTGCAGCCCTGGACAGAAGATCATTATCGCGTTGCGCAACATTAGAAGCGAGGAGCGGGTGTTTGGAGGAGGCATTCTCATTGGAATGAGTGCCACATGAATACCCGCATCTCTACCGGCATGCCCGCCGTCGACGACATGCTCGACGGCGGGCTTGTGCGCGGCTCGGTCACCATCATCGGCGGCTTCCCAGGATCGGGCAAGACCACGCTCGGGGTGCAGATGGTGTGCGCTCACGGCCGCGGTCGACTGTACTCGAGCGAGCAGTCGCAAGCGGCCTTGCTCACCATCGCCAAGAGAGTGGCACCGAAAGTTGGCCGCGCTCAGTTGCACGAGTGTCGCGACCTGGAGAAACTTAACGACGCCGAGTTCGCGAATCTGGACCTCGTCGTCATCGACACGATCAACTCCTTCGATATGCTGCCACATCGTGTCGTGGAGTGGGCGGCCGATCGCGCCAAGAAAGGTAAGTTCGCCGTCGTGCTCATGGCGCAGCTCAACCGCGACGGCGAGTTGCGTGGCGGACCGAGGGCGGAGTACGCGGCTGACACACTGCTAGGTTTGGATTGCGGCAGCGACGAACGGCTGCTCTTCATCACCGGCAAGCACCGTCACGGAAAGGTCGACGTCGAGCCCGTGCGAATGAAAATGACGACCGCAGGGCTCATCGTGAAGGAGGACGCGGTCTCGACCGCGTTGCAATAAAAATGGATCCACTCGAAGCTCTTCGCGGTCGATTCAGCGGGCTCAACGCGCTTCAAGCCGGCGACTGCTGCCCTGAATGCAAGCACGACGTCGAAGCAAAACGCGCCGAGTTCACCAAGCAGCGTCGCGCGCGCGAGTTTGTGAAGGACACCACGGTGGTGGGCAAGAAGGGCGATCGTACCACCGTCACGTTCAAGCTCGATCGCACTTGCCTCATCCAAAAGTTTGTTGCCAAGGACACGGCTAAGAACGAGGGCACACGCATTCTTTTCTCGACTATTGCAGCCAAACACGGACACTGGAAAGAGCCGCGACCCACGAAGGAGTGGGCTCCCGACTCGCTCGGCTGTGGCATCAATTTCGGGAGGTTCGAGGCCGGCGAAGAGTTTGCGATCGAGGTCGAATTTCTGACTGACTGCGAATGGTCGGCCGCCATCGTCGGAATGGTGGCCATCCAATGATCGGAAACTGCTATGCCTGCGCGCTAGACCCCGACACCTGCGCCAAGCATGGCAAGCAGAAGAAGCGCCGCAGCACCAAGCTCCAAGCCCCGCCCACCATACTCGTCCCGCCCGTGATCGACGGCGAGTGGCCACCACTCCCGAAAGTTAACCTTCAGCACTGGAGAAGGAGATAGCGAGGTTCACGATGAACGTGCACTCCCCATACGATTCAGACACCAGTAATAATATTGTATCCTTTCTCAAAAGAATATCGCTCGACGAGTGGCTCGAGTTAAACGGTAACCCTACCGATCGAAAACAAATACGAGCGCTAACTCACTGCTATAGAACTAAATACAAAGCATATCGAATTCTATACACGATCTACCTACTGATCCTTGTCGCAGTTGGGCAAATCAGATTCGCGTATCGGAAGGTTTTCAAGCCATCGTGGTGGATTTACACCTGCGCCAATTGTGGCAAGCCGACCGGAGCAAAGCACTTCGGATACGAAGAAGACATGCCGCCTTACTGCGCGCGCCGAGCCTGCTTTCGTGCTGGTAGTGTTCACCTCGACAGGATTTTGCGAGCACGGGAATAGGTTTCGAATGAACGAAAAGCAAGCCAAACGCCTCCGTCGTCAGCGACGGCTCGAACACGCCATCTCGCAGGTCGGCGAAGATGCCGCTGCGAACATGACCGTCGGGCAGTTCGTCTCGATCACATCGACCTACGGCGACAAGATCGACGAGGACTGGCCGCCGAAGCCTCAAACGGTCCAGTTCCGCTAACCCGTCAGCGACGGTAAACCTACTCTTCACACCCCATTTCTTGGGGTTTCTTCGAGCAGATTTGACATTTCTTCGAGAAACTCGTAGTCTGTCTCCTGAGGCGACCAAGGTCGCAAAACAGGAGAGACAACATGGCTCGTAAGCGTACCAAGCGTCGCCGCAGTGCGGCTCAGAAGCGCGCAGCTCTGCGCAACCTTGCGAAGGCCCGTCGCGCCCTCAAGCATCGCGGTGGCAAGCGCCGCCGCCGTCACGCGAAGCGTCGTCACGCTCACCGGGGCGGCAGCAAGGCATACGCTCGCGCCTACGCCACGCTGATTTCGCGCGGCTACTCGCCCGAGCGTGCTGGCAAGGTCGCCGGCCGCCTCGCGCGCATGCACAGCTCGCGCATCTCGCGCCACTTCGCGTGAGAGAGCAGCTCGGCCGCGTCGCAGGTGCGGCTCGCCAACCTGTTCGCAGGTCTCGGCGGCGCCGGGCGCGCGGCGAAAGCTCTCGGCTGATTTCGGCTTTCCTCTTCTCCTGTCATCTATCTGACGTGCAGTAGTCTACAGACGCCCAGCGTCGATACAGCTTTGCGTCCTGCGAAGGAGAGATAGCGACAGTAGGTGCGGCAACATGTCGCACCTCAACATAGGAGCCGCACTGCTAGAGTAGGGGCTCCAAGGAGGCCCCGATGCAGCCCGAAACCCACACCTCACGCAACTACAAGTAAGTGCCACCCAAAAGGCAAAAATTTTGCGGCATTTGCGGGACTGAGAAATCGTCTCGTATGAGTCAAGGTCGTTCGGTGCTCTACTGCAAACGTTGTGGCGCTGCACGGCAAAAACGTCGACGAGATAACGATCCCGATGCTATCGAAAAGGGGCGACAATATAGACGACAAAATGCCGATCGAATTAATGAGACACGGCGCATAGCGTATGCACGAAATTCAGTTAGAATAAAAGAACAAGCTCAAAGATACCGACTTAAATATCCAGAAAAGCTAATTGAAGCACGCGTCAAAGAATATGGTCTAACACTTCAACAATACAACGAATTACTCGAAAAACAAAATCATACTTGTGCTCTCTGTCTACGTGCTCCTCGTTCGAATAAACGGTTATCAATAGACCACGATCACACTACAGGCACAATCCGTGGACTATTGTGTGATGCGTGTAATTTTGGACTGGGCGCTCTCGGAGACACATCAGATGATCTATTCCGCGCTTTCTTATATTTGAAAAACGCAGGCTCGTAAGAAGGAGAACGAAAATGCGACCTGAAACTCCCGTCGCCTCCAGATTCGTTCTTGCGGACAGCAGCAACTATACAAAAAGATCAAAAGCATTCAACGGTTATGATCTAATCATAATTCACTGTACTGATGGACATGCGAATGCATTACCAGTTGCGCAAATGTGGCAAGAGCCACATCACGGTAGCTCTGCTCATTTTGTAATTGGTCAAGATGGCGAAATTATACAATGCGTTCCGTTGGCTTACGCCTCATATCATGCCCATTCAATAAATGAACGATCGATCGGGATCGAGCATTGCGCCCGCACTCCCGGCGAGCTGGGCAAGGGTGACCCTGGTCTCAAGCCGACCGAGGTGCAGTACCGCAAAAGCGCGCAGATCGTCGCCTGGCTGCTCGTGGCTGCCGGGCTCAAGCCCGAGCGGGGTGTGACGATCAAAGGTCACGCCGAGGCCGACCCGACGACCACGCACACGAGATGCCCCGACGGCTGCGGTTGGGATTGGGATGGGTACTTGGCGATGGTGAACGAGGAGTACGCGAAGCTTGCGACACCGTCGGCGCCTTTTGTCGCGTGAATTTTGAGGCAGAACTTGCCCCAAAAGTCCAGCCTGCCTCAAAAATGGTGGTCGGACCGCTCACCGTGGTAGCATAGTAATTGACACGGAGGCGACGATGGCGGGTTCCGAGCTGGACAGCGCAATCGAGAGCTTGATCAAGTGCCGCAAAGAGATCGCGGCCAGACGAGGACGTGATGCCCGATCGGGACGAGAGTCGAGAGCTTCTGGACGTGCTCGACAGGATCGAGCGGATGTTCAGCAACCTCGACCAGGGCGTCGCCCGCCTCCGTGAGACCGTCGATCGGTCCATCTCCGGCCTCGAGCAGAGCATCACCCACTTGGTGCGCTCGATCGAGCAAGAAGATCGCCTCCGCGACCGAGCCGATCGAGCTGAAGCCCGCGAGCGCGACGAGCTGCGCCAGCTGATCGCCGACGACCTCATCCCCCGCATCGAGAACCTCGCCAAGAACCTCCGCGGCTTGCCTGCCGCCATCGTGGAGCACAACGAGCGCAAGATCTACGAGATACACCCCGCGCTCTTAAGCGAAGCCGAACTGCTCAGACAGGGGCGCCTACCGCATCGTGAGTCCACGGGCCAGCAGGTGGCGGTCGCCCGCCGCGACGTGGAAGAACACACCGGCGTGTTCGACACCAAGCACACGGACGGTGAGAAACGTGCGGTCAAAGAATTCGTCGGCGGGATCGCGCTGCACCTGTGGCACCGAGGCGGCAAGTGGGCGGCGGCCGGCGGAGGCGGCATCGGCGTCTACCACGCCATCAAGGCGCTGTTCGAGTTCTTGAGGCATCTGTGACCATCGAGCTACGGCAACGAGTCGGCGATGCGTACGTCGTCGCCGTGCTCGACGAGAATGGTGCCTGCAAGGTCGAAGTCACCGACGCGATGTCCAATCCGATCAGCGGGCCGGAACGCGACAGAGCGCTCGAGGCCATCTTGCAAGGAATCAACACCATGCGCCGGCACGTTTGGAAAGTCGAGCTGGGTCGATAGCTTGTTTAGTAACTAATCTCCGCTATAGACAACCACACAAACAACCTTTAAGTCTATCCGCTCGGGAAAATCCCCGATAGGAGAGACTCATGATCCGATCCCTGCTTCTGTGCGCGACCCTCGCCGGCTGCGCGACCCAACCCGTCGACATTCTCCACGAACCCCTGACCGGACCCCTCACCACCCCGTACAACCTGGCGCAGTTCCCCGACGGCTTCGAGATGGACGGCGTCACCGGCGACGAGCGCGTGATCTTCACCGGCATCATCACGCCGGCGCCGACGCAACCCGTTGCAGTGCTCGCGGCCGCGCGCCTGTCCGGCAATCCCATCGGCTCGCTGACGCCTCCGCCCGATGGGTTCCTCGCCATCGCCGCGGTCAAGGTGCTGGGCTACAGGACCAGCGGAATCTCGACTTCGGGTACGCTCCTGGTGGTGGACGTGGGCGCGCTGCCGCCAGCCTCACACTCGACGCTGTACCGCTACAGCTACTCGTACAGCCCGCTCTTCGGCTTCTCGAGCGAGCTGCTCGACTCACACACGCTGCCAGTGCAGTCGTTCCCGCCCGTCACCATCGACGGCGTGGGCTACGCCGGCGACGTCGCGCTCTTGCCGGGCGGTGGCATCGCCATCGCCGACGGACTCGACGGCGCCATCTGGACGTGCGGGCCGACGCTCGAGGACTGCCATCTATCGCAGGCCGATCCGGCTTGGGGTGCAGCTCCCGCCCCGCCGTCGTTCTCCGGCATCGGGCGCGCGCAGGGCGGCGGCACCAAGCCGTACACGCTCGGAATCACCGGCGGGCTCATGCCGGGCCTGCTCAACATCGACTACGCGGCGAAGACCGACGAGGTGTGCGGGCTCACGGTTGCGCCGCCGGGCGGGCTCTACTGCGTCGACCGGGCGCAGCTGCTCGACGACTCGATCTCGCCGTTCGCCAAGTCCAAGCGCGTGCTCGTCGCTCCGCAGACGGGTGTGACCGATGGTGGTCACGGCGTCGCCTTCGACCACTGGCACCCGACGTCGCCCTGGTTCTATTGGGTGCGCTCGCTGGCCGACGACATCGGCGGTGGCTCCAACATCGTCCGTCGGGTCAATTTGCTGACGGGCGAGGTGCAGGAGGTGGCCGAGTCGCTGACGGTGATGGACTTCTCGACCGGGCTGTCGACGATCCCGCCCCTGGTTGGCGGCTCGCCCTTCACCGGCGGTTCGTCGCTGACCAACCTGGCGGTGGCGATGGGCCAGGAGGAGAACAACGCCGTCATCAACCCGGTGCTCAGCGGTGTGAGCATGTTCGTGACTCCGAGCATCATCGCTGGGATCGTCGTATCTTCGCATTAAATCCTTCCACCCGGAAGGGTATTGACTACTTCTTCGAAGGGTATTAAAGTACCCTTCAACATGCCAGCCAAACTGAAACCGATCAGCAAGAAAATCCCCGACGACAAACTCATTCCCGTTCGCGTATTTCTGCCGGCAAAGCTCGTCCGACAGCTCGACCAGCTCGCTGAGAAAATATCAAAATCGACAGGGGTCCCCCCGCGTCGATCAGACGCCATTCGTAGCGTTCTATATCTCTGGTGTGGATCCAAAAATGCCTTAGATGAGGCACTTGGCCGATGAGACTCTTCGTCATCATCGGCACCGTCATCGACAGCAGCGACGGCAAGACACTCTGTGTCGTCGATGCCTACGTCACCTCCACGATTGACGAGGCGCTGCAGAACATGGTCGAATTGTTGGCCGAAAGTTACCCTTTGGCGCAAGGCTTCAAAGATCACGCCGCGCAAGGGTACCAAATCGAACAACACCTTATCGACGCGGTCGCGACGAAGCAGTCGAAAGGTAACTGATGTCGTTCCGTTTCGGCTACATCGTCTCGCAGTCGATCGCGTTCGTACCACATCCGCATCTTCGCGGGTTGTGGTTGAAGACGCATGCGTGCGTGCTCTTGACCGCGTGCGCGTTCTGCGAGGCGAAGGTAGGCGAGCCCTGCCGAGGCAAGAAGGGCATCGGCTCTTGGACTCACGCGTCGCGACGGATTGCTGTCGGGGCGCGGAAGGGGCAGCAGATCGCAATACTCCCGTCGATGGTGCGTTTTTGAAGCGCCATATCAAACGCTTACCGACGCTGCAGCTCAAAAAGCTCGTGGCGCGGCGCGAACACCGCTGCGACTGGTGCAGGTACCCGATCTTCGAGTTCTGCTCCATGTACGCGCTCGCAGCCGGCGGGTTGCTCGGGCCGGTGTTCTGCTCGCCGCGGTGTGGACGAGAGGATGCTCGCGAGAAACGGCGACCGGGACCGTTACCAGAAGTTTCGTACACGTAAAGGAGATCGTGATTGAAAAAGAAAACAAATGTGGCGTCGTCACAAGACTCGTCCGCAGTCCTACACACGGCCGACCTCGTCGTCGATGTCGTCAGTCGAGATAAGATCGAGGTCTGGAAGAACCGAGACGGTCTTGCAGGCACATATGTGCACTGGACTAAAATAGAGGAACCGATCCCTATGCTGCTCACCTGCCCGACATGCAGTGCTCGGCACATCGATGAAGGAGAGTTCGCGACCAAGCTCCATCACACTCACGCCTGCCAGAACTGCGGCATGGTGTGGCGACCGGCCAAGGTCAACACCGTCGGAGTTCAGTTCCTTCCCGGCTACAAGAGCGAAAAGTAAAGGAGACCCTGAAAATGAAAATGAACGCCAAGCCTCTCACCATGTCCGAGCTGTCCCGATTTGCGAACCCGAAGGCGAAGCACTCTCTCAACGATCTGATCGTGCTTCTTCCGCGACTGCACACCATGCTGGTCAACCTGAAAAAGACGAAGTCCACTCTTACGACGAAAGCACTTACTTTGCCGAAGCACCCGATCCTCGGATTCGTGGCTGGCAAGGTCGCCAAACGAACCAAGAACTCGCGCGAGGACGCCGCCGCAATGCGCGACACAATCATGTTCATGCTCAACGTTCGCGACGCGAAAAAACACGGCCTGTCCGTTGGAGCCCTCGCAGGTCGCATGGACGCTCCGATCGAAGCCGTGCGCTACAACCTCAAGCTCCTGCGCACCAAGCGCAAGGTGAAGATGGTGGGCAAGCGCGCCACCGCCAAGTAGTTCGTTCGGAAGTGAGCGCGCCGATGGACTTCCTCGAGCCAGGCAATATCGTCATGTTCAGCGGGACTAGGTACGAGACGGTGCAGATTGAAAGTACGACGTGGAACAGCGACCACATCAACATCACCGACATCGGCACCGGACGGCAGACGTGCATCGAAACCTCTCGCATCGAGTCAACCACCCTCATCCGCAAGGCCGCGCCGTGACCGAGTTCGAAATCGTGCCGCCGTCGGTGATCGAGCAGATGCGCACGGCCGCCAGAACTAACCCGGACGTACTCATCCGCTGCCCGTGGTGCGAACGCGGCGTGCTCGGCGTCAACTACGAGCAGCACGCCAAGACACACCTGGCTGCACAGGAAGATCTGCAGGCCGAGACCCCGTCGTCGTGGATGGCTTTGTAGCTTGAGCCGTGAACCCGTCACACCCGCCGAGTGGGGCGCCCTCATGGCCGCGCTCGCGAAGGAGCCCGAAGGCGCTGCCGCCGCCTACGTGAAGCTCCGCCGACGGCTCGTCGACTACTTCATCAGCAAGAACGTGGCCGCGTTCGAAGCCGACGAGCTTGCAGACGAAGCGTTGGACCGTACGGCGCGACGGGCGGTTGTGGAGGAGATGCGCAGTGCGGTCGCTTTCGCCGTTTCGGTGGCGCGGTTGGTGTCGATGGAGTCGTTCAAGTCGGGTCGCTACCGGGAGCGCCAGCGAGATAAGTGGTCGCCTGATGAGTCGCACGTTGACGATCCGCGGCTGCCGAAGGTGATCGCGGCTGTGAAGAACAGTGACGATGCGGTGTTGCTCGACTATTTCACCGACGGTAATCGAATCAGGTTGCGAAAAGCTCTCGCAGAGCGGCTTGGAGTACCCCAGTCGCGACTGCGAACACACATACATAGAAAGATTTTGAAGCTGCGTCGAAAGCTCGGAACTGAATAAGGAGAACGAAAATGAAGCCTTGGATGATTGGAATTCTGTTTGCCTTGGTGACCGGCTGCGCCGGCATGAATCGCGGTTGTTCGTCAGATATCGCGACGACGTTCGGTGCGGATTGGTTGGTGACTCAGATCGCCGCCGACGGGCACATCGTCAACTGCTGGGCTTTGAAAGATCGCAGCATCACGAACGAGCATGCGTCGGACGGCATCTACTGGAAAGACGGTGACGGCAACCTCGTCCACATCTCCGGCTGGTACAACCGCGTGCAAGTCAACAACGGAAACTGGAAGGCTGCGGCGACGTCCCTCGGCGTCGAGGAAGGATCGTGCCCTGGTGGGCGCTATGGTGGGGGTGCAAAGTGAAGCCCCTCGTCATCTATCACGCGAACTGCCTCGACGGAGCCGCCGCGGCGCTCGCGGCTTGGCTCAAGTTCGGTGACGCTGCCGAGTACCGCCCGGCGAGCTACGGCGACCCGGCGCCGGCGGACGACGAGGTGCGCGGGCGCGACGTGTACGTGCTCGACTTCTCGTATTCGCGCGCGGAGCTGGAGCGGATGCAGAGGTCGGCTATCCGCTACGACGGCACTGGACAGTCTCGCGGTGGTTCCATCTGGGTCGGCGATCACCACATGACGGCGCAGGTCGACCTCGCGGGGTTCCCGTTCTGCGCCTTCGACATGTCGAAGTCCGGCGCCGTGCTCGCGTGGGAGCATTTCAGCAGCGGTTATGGTTGCGGCGCGAGACGGACAGGTCCGGCCTGCGATAAAAACGCGCTCGAATGTTGTCTTATGCGGAGACACGCAGGGAAGTGCGAATATATTGACGAGCGCAAGATCGTGCATCCTGCGCTCCCCGAGCTGTTCGCCTACGTGCAGGACCGCGACCTCTGTCGCTGGGAGCTGCCGCACTCGAAGGAGGTCTCGGCGGCGCTCGCGGCCTCGGGCGCGCTGACGGACTTTCGCGCGCTGATCCCAATTTATAATGATTGTAGATTCAGCCCGATCAGCGAGTCGCTCATGCAGGACGGCGCCACCATCCTCCGTGCCGAGCGCCTCATGGTCGAGCGCATGGTCGCGACCGCGGAGGAGGTCACGCTCGAATACGAATATCGAGCAAAGGATCACAACGGAAAGAACGCGCTCATTCAAGGTGAAGTCTTCGCCCTCGCCGCCTGCTCCTCGGTCCTGCAGAGCGAGGTCGGCGAGGCGCTCGCGCTCGAGTCCGCGCGTCGGGGGCGTGACGCGATCGGGGTCGTCTACTACAAGGACGGCCCGTCGGGCAAGTGGCGCGTGTCGCTGCGGAGCCGGGATATCGTCGAAAACGTACCGAGAAAAACAAACGAACCGTGGGATAATCCAGGCACGCGCGCTATCCCGGCCCCCGACGTCTCCGCCATCGCCAAGGCTTTCGGGGGTGGCGGAGACCAGCGCGAGGCTGAGTGCGAGGTCGATCTTCTGCCTTGGAACAAGTGAACGTGATGCGCGGCACGTCCAACGGTAATTGCTCCGGGTCAAGCTACGATCGTAGAGCGCGCCGAGCCCGTCTCTGGAAGCGTTACGCGTGGCGCGGGCGGATCAAGTGTTGGTACTGCCCGCGCCGCATGACCAAGGCCGAATTCGAGGTCGACCGCTTCATTTGTGGTCACGATGGTGGTCGCTATGTCGACGCCAACTGCGTGCCGGCGTGCCCACCATGCAACCGCGACAAGTGTGCGATCAAGTGCAGGCGCGGCGTGGCTGCGCGAAAGGAAGCTGCGTAATGACCGCCATCGACGGTGTTCGAGTCGTCAAGCCGCTCGCTGTAGCCCGTCGGCAGTGGGAGCAACAGTATCTGCTGCTCGTTCTCGTCATGGCGGAGGACTCGGTGCGGCGGGCGGCCAAGATCGCGGGCGTCACCCGACAAGGGATGTATGGGCTGCTTGAGCGGTGTGGGCTGAGGAGACCTTGATATGTCTGCTCGAATCAAATGTGCGCAATGTGGACGAATCGTCACTCTCACAGAAGATGCGCTCGAACCTCTGAATGGGTGGACGTTGATTGCCCTTTGCGGCGTCATTTGCCTAACTCAGTACGAGCATGCACAGAAGGCTAGAAGAGATAGTGAATGAGCACCGACGGCAAGAAGAAGCTCGGCCGCCCAACCGTCGACGAGCCACCGCGCCCCCAACGGCGCGTACTGTCACTCAGCCTCGACGACGAGATGTACGCCATCATCGACGCCCTGACCTCCGACGTGGAGCGCCAAGTACGCATCGGCCGCAAGACCGTGGCCGTTCGCCGGGCTCTGATAGAAGCTTTCGAGCGCCGGCAGAGTAAAAACCAGGGCTCCAAATAAATTGTAAGCTTCGGTAAGCACATTTCGCTAAGTCCTTGATTTTTGTTCACCGATAATCATATAGTATCGGTTAATCATCCACTGTAGAATGAGGCTCATGGATGAAGTACAGCTCTCGGTCGACGCGTTTATCGACGCACTCCCATCGAAACACAGCCGGCGAGCTTTCAAATTCGAGTGGTCGAAGTACGTCTCTTGGTTGAACGTAGCAGGGCTGACAGTGGTGACGGCTCGACCGAAGCACGTAATGGCTTACCTCAAAATGCTAAAAGACGAGGGCAAGGCCAAAGCGACGATCCAACGAGCAAGAAACATCATTCTGAATATCTACGGTGTGCTCGTACGTGACGAGCTTCTAAGTGTGAACCCTGCTCGAGAAACGAAAGTTGCGCGCATATCCGCGGAGCCACGCGCACCAGTCCTCACCGAGGAGCAGATGCGTGCACTACTCAACCTGCCACGCTCGTCGTGGCGCGAGCTGCGTGATCACACGTGCCTGTGCCTCCTCTTCGGCCTCGGCTGGCGACGCGCTGAAGTTGCTGCGCTGCAGGTCGAGGACTTCGAAAACGGTACAGTCACCGGCGTCGTCAAGGGCGGGAAGAAGCTGACGGTCGGCGTACCAGCCTGGGTACACGACACGATCGATGAGTGGTGCGCCTACGCCGGCATCACGGAGGGAGCAATCCTCCCTCGGTCACCGTCGAACAAAACCGCCGTCAGCGGCGACATCGTCTACCAGATCGTGAAGGAGGCAGCGACACGAGCTGGATTGAAGGCATCCCCACACGCGTTTCGCCGCACGAACATCACCCTCGGCGGCGAGCGAGGCGTGAGCCTGAAAGCTCGTCAGCTCGCCGTCGGACATTCTAGCCAGGCGACGACGGAACGTTACGACAAGGCTCGCGACGCTGCCAAGAATGCACCGGGGCAGGTGTTCGCGGACATGATCGAGAAGAAAGTCGTGGAGGATTTATGAAACGAGTTGATGCTGTGGAATTAGCAAAAGTCATTTGGCGAATGAACCAGGTCGCCGTCACGGTTAATCATGATTATGCCAAAAGTACACTTCTCTACGATAGAAGTGAAAACCCGGCCCACCAATTTGCGAACGATATTATGACACGAGATATAAAAGCTGAAACTATCATTGAAAAGTGGAGAGGTGCAGTGCTTGTGCTTCCTGACGGGAGCGAAGAACCGATGAGCCCTGAAGCAATTCCCAGCGCGTTGGCCAAGTTCAGAAGAGGAAAATAACGATGTCGATTGCATACCTAATTGGGCTTGTCGACAAGCGCACAGGCACCATCAAGCGTGTGTTCGTCTGCAGCGACGAGATGCCGACCACGAATTGGGATGTTTGGCCGGTCATCATCGCGCAGGTGAAAGCGGCGACATACGGTGAGGCCGCTCAACGACTTCGTGACTGGGCACTAAGAGAATTAGATTGGATCAAACCGTTTGTGAAAGGGGAATTGTGATGCGTACCCTTCTGCTCGTTCTCGCTCTCGCCGGCTGCTCCACTGCCCCGTTGTCGGCGCCCAACCCCAACACGCACCCGATCTACGTGGTGTCCGCGTTCTGCAACGAGCGCTGCCGGTGGCTGCCGACCGGCCTGCACTCCGACTCGGCCGTGTTCACCAACACGGACAACGCCCTCAACCAGGCCCGCACATGGGCAACGCAGTCGGGGGTCTCCGACGTCGCGATCAACATCATGCTGAGCTACTGGGACGCCGGGCAGGACATGGACGTCGAGTTCTCGCTCGACGACGGGAAGAACCTCGACATGCTGCTCTACACGGATGAGGTGAGGCCGTGAATCAAAGATCCGAATACGAAAAGGAACGAAGAAAGCGTTTTGCTGAGGAGGGTATGTGCCGCTTGTGCGGACGCCCACCTGTTCCCGGCAGGAAACGCTGTGAGAAGTGCCACGATCAACAAAAAGCTGCCGTAGCTAAAAGAGAGAAACGCCTTATCGCTCAGCTTCCTCCTTGTGCACGGTGTCGAAAGCCACTAAAGAGCACTAGCGGTAAATCCAACCTGTGTCAGCCGTGCGCATCGATAATCTCTTTGAAGAAGAAACGAAAACGGGTTTATAACAACATCGACTATTCACTTAAAGAGTGGGATAACTACTGATAGGGAAATCAGTAGTTCAGTGAACTAGCGTCCCGGCCCCATCCACGATCGTCGCGTTGTAGCTCGTCGCCGAGGTCGTCTGAAATGTGCACACGCCGAGAGTGACGAGCACCCACCCCGCCGAGTCGAAGTAGAATATCGGTGTACCGGGCTGCCCGGCGCAGCAAGGGGCCATGCAGCTGTCCTGGTCGATGCTCTTCTCAGTGAAGTCGCAGTGGTACTCGAACGGCGTCGGGATCGTAGGCGATGGCCGCCTCAACGTCCCGTCGTTGTAGATGATGGTGGTCGTGATCGCCTGCGCCGACCCGATCACATTCAGGTTCGTGAGCTGCAGCACGTCCTTGTAGACGCCCGGCTTCGGCGCCGAGCACGCCGGCGGGGGCGGCGGCTGCGCCATGTCCGGCACTACTTGCGCCTGGTCGACCGCCGGCAACTGCGCCAGGTCGACCATAGGGGCCGCGGCCAGGTCCGGCACGACCGGGGGGCCGTCGCCACAGCTCGAGAGAACGATCGCAGCGAAAATGATGTACCGCATGTCACCATTATACGAAATTCGACAATTCCGTGCCCGTCGATCTTTTCGACGACAACAGCTTGACAAGATTGTTACATTTTGCTGAGCGAAAACTTGTCAGTCGAGCTTGACAGGCATACAAGCAATCTGTACCTTTCGCCGTATGCCGAAATCGAATGTCGAGTTTGACCTCCTCTTCCGCACCTTGTTCAACAAGCCGATCGACGTTGGACGATTCACATCGACGATGCAGGACGACGCGTACGAATACGAGTTCACGTGCCGCGTCACCAAGCGGATCAAACACGAAGACCTCGCCCACCACACCGAGGACACGTACACGTACCTCGCCAACCTCAACTACTGGCCGCTCGATCACTGCGAAGAGAACACCAACAAGAAGCGATTTGGTGCCGGGCGTCAATGCTCGAACCCAGCGACCCGCGTGGTCATCTACCGTGGCTTCCTCACAGGTCGGTTACAGCGTCGATTCTGCTGCGCCGTGCACGCCGAGAAACGCCGCGAGTCGTGTCAGATCGAGGCGGTGGTCGAGTTGGTCGACACGGAACGATTGCGCGTGATCAAGAAAGTGGTCATGCAGCGAGCCGCTGCGAACAAGGAGAAGCGCCTGTGACCGGAACAAAGATCATCGCCCTGTACATGCTGGTTTTCACCGGCAGCATAGTCATCACCAACTGCGTCCTCGCTGACAAACCGCCTCCGCTACCAGAAGGCACGATCCCGCTGACACAGAGCTACGGCGAGCACCTGCACCCGGTCGACGGCTCGAAACCACCTACCAAACGACGCTGTCTACACGGTCACTGGGCAGTGCCGATGCCGTTCGACGTCACCTTCGACGACGGCACAACCATCGTACACATCGACCTGTGCCCCGTCTGCGTGCTCGAGACCCTGCAGAAGCTCGCCGGCTACCCACCGCCCAAGGAGAAGAAGTAGCATGGCCATCAAGGTCACCATCGACACCACGCTCGAGACCAACGACGAGCGACGCATCAAGCTCATCCGTCACAAACCCGATTACGTATTCAGCCGCCGCTTCAACAGTAACGACGTCAAGCGTTGGAAGGCTGCAGCTGATACGCTCTTCATGAGTGACGTCGAATTCGTCGAGCGTGTCCTGAACACCGTCGCCGAGGCAGTGCTGAAAAAGGATCCGAAATGAGATTCGCAGTCGGTCTCATCGCCCTCGGCGTCCTCACCTTCGTTGACGTCGCGAAGTGGACGCTCAAGCAGCTGCCACGAACCTTCGGCCAAGGACCGAGGAGGGATGATGAGTATCTTCCGTAAGCGCCATCGTCGCATCATCATCGACAACGACGGCGCCGCTCGACGCGAGTCGAGTTCCAACCGCGCCTTGGTCGTCATCACCCTCATCTGCGCCGCCGGATACGCGCTCCTCGGCTACATCATCCATCTCGTTCGCCGATAGCCCACCTTTCCAATAAAACTTGCTTGACGTGCTTGACAGACAGACAAGCACGTCGTACGATCGTACTTCGATAACGGGAGGTGGGACGTGGGGCGTGAAGAAAATGCACCAGAGCTGGTCGACACGGTCGAGAACATCGAAGCTGAGGACATCTCGCGAGCTGTCGACCGCATGACCGAAACGGATCGCCACCGCAAACGGACGGTGCGCGGCGTACCGATCAACCTCGTCGACAGTGAACGTCACGTCGCCAGGTTGCGCCGGCTGTCACACCTGGCCGAGGCCGCGATTGCGTGTGGGAGCGCGCTCGGCTTCCTGGCCTTCGTCATGGAGGTGTGGCGCACTTATGCTCACGGCTGGCCATAATTGCACAACAGGGGTAGAATCGGGAAAAAACGTGATCGAACCAGGGGAGGGCACCATGCGGGTGGCGTTGATCGATGACGATGTACAGCAGCTCGACTTGTTGGCCCGGCTGCTGCGGCTCGAGGATCTCGACGTGCTGGAAGTACGAGGCGAGATGTGCAGCGTGACGAACGCAGTGCGCGCCTACAAGCCCGATGTGGTGCTGGTCGACCTGAACATGCCGCACCTGCCCTGCGCGAGCCTGGTGCGCCTCATGAAGCGCGAGGTGCCCAAGGCCAAGTACATCCTCTACTCGGCCGACATCGCCGAGCGGTTGCGCAGGGCTCAGGTTGAGAGCGGTGCCGATGCCGCGTTGTCGAAGTCGTGTCCGATTCGCCAGGTGGCGCTCAAGATCAAGTCGTACGAGGACGCGTGAACAAGCACGGCCTCCGCCCTCCCAAGTATCCCAGGCTCTGCTTCTCTGCGCAGGATGAGCGGGTCGTGCACTACTTCAGATGCTCGAAAGGAGTCGTTCACGCGCGCTATATGCCGACTCTACAGCCCTTGTCGCAAGACAACGAGCCCTGTGTCCTTTGCGCACCGATTGTGTGGATCGCTTCACGTTTCGTGTAGAATCTGTACGTGCCAAGACGAGCTGGCGACCCCGCCTTCTGCGAGGAGTCGGGCAAGGCCGTGCCTGCCGAGCCCGACACGCTCGTGACCTGCGCCAGCTGCCGGCGTGTCATCCGTACCCGCGCTCGTGGACAGGAAACGATTTTACCCTGGCACAAGAAGCTCCCGCCGCCACCACGAACCAGATGAATTACATAACGAGCCTGATTGCATATCCGCCGTCGGTTCCTAAGATGGCTCGCATGTCTCAACATCCTGTGGTCATGGTAGTGGACGCGCTCGCCGAGCGACTCGACTTCGTGGGGCGCTACCTGGCGTGCGAAGGCATTCAGCCGGTGCTCCTGGCTCAGCTCGACGACGCTGTCGAGCAGGCTCAGCTCTGCGACGCCGACGTACTCCTCGTGGCCGCCGACGCGGCCATGGAAGCCTGCGTCGACTCGCTCAGGCTGGCGACGGAGACCGGGCGCCCGTCAGCGAGCTGGGCGAGAGCGACGGCGGCGCACCGAGCTGCGTAGCTCCTGTTGAATCAGCCGCAGCGTCCGCACCTCGATCTGGCGCACGCGCTCGCGGCTGACACCCCACTTGTCAGCGATCTCCTGCAGCGTCCGCGGCTCCTCGGCTAGAAGACGCCAGCGAACGAGCTTCATCTCGCGCACGTTCAGGTCGGCTTGCTTGATCGCGCGTGCCAATCGGGCGCGGTCCTGCTCGAGTGTGAGCGCCTCATCGGGGTGCTCGACGCTGTCGTCTCGAAGATACCACCGGGCGAAAGTTTCGCTCCCATATGTGTCAGAGATCGGTGCATCGATCGCCACGTCTCGCCACTTGTCCCGTCCGCGCGCGACGGTCACCGCGTCCTCAGACACACCCATGTGCTCGGCCACGACGGCATCACTCACCGCATCTGGGTCGGGGAACTTGCGCAACGTCCTCGCCAGATTGAAGAAGACCTTACGATCGTCATGGCGAGTAATATAGCGAACCTGCCCTTGACGCAGATCGATCACGTGCTTGAACAACAGCGCGCGGATCCAATACGTAGCGTAGGTGGTGAATTGAATTCTCTGCTCATTGTCGAGTCTTCGCTCAGGATCGAAACGGCGAGCCGCCTCGACGAGCGCGAGCTTCGCCACAGCCAACGCCTCGTCGTAATCGTGAGGGCACATCTGCCCGGCCATTCTGTGCGCGAGCGGGATGTGGCTGACGACGAGTTGCTGCTGGGCAGGAGTGAGTCGATCGGTCACGTCACACGTTCCGCAAAATGCGCTGCCGCTCGGTCACGCACGTTCCGCTGCAGCGCTTCTCTTCGCGACAGTGAATGATGCAGAACCCAGACTCGCAGTGGTGGTATGCCTGCTCGAGACAACGCCTTTGCGCCATCCCGCTCTTGCTCTCGTCGAACGCCTTGCAGCGATTCTTGTCACCTCGAGCGAGCTTCCAAGCAGCCTTCGCCCCGGCCACGAACGCAGTAACACCAATCAACAACTCGACGACCACGATGAACCTCCCAGCCGGTACGTGTTTTGTGACTCGATCACACGCGAGGCGGCCAGGTCCAGTGCTCGTCCTTCAACGTCTCGGAATATGGCGCGTTGATGATCTTGGTGTCGCTATCGATGGGATGGAACACGTGCAACGCCACATGCTCCGTTCCATCATCGTGCGAATACACAGCCGTGATCATTGCTGCGCACTCCTTTCCTCTCATGCCGTAATGCACGATGCGTCCGACCGTCGGCCGAACGATGACCGAGACCCGCCCCTCAAACTCGTCCAACATCAGCGCCACGATCAGACCTCCTCTTCCGCTTCGACCTTCTTCGACAGCGCCTTCTCGACCAGCTTGGAGATGTCCGGCCACTTGTCGAGCATGCTCATGTCCCCGCTCGCGAGCGCCAGGCCGGCGGCGATGCCCTCGGCGATCGTCTTGTCCTGAAAGGTCAAGCTCTCGCTGCCACCATTGGTCATGGCGTGCGCGATCCGCTCCCGCTTCTTCAAGGGCAGCTGGCGCGGCTTGTCGGCCTTCTCCTTGGGCGCCAGCATCTCCTCGAGCAAATCGAGCTGCTTGCGCTTGCCGAGCGCCTCCGAGCCGTCCGGCTTACCACCGCCGAACTCCTTGGCCTTCGTCAGCGGCAACTTGCCGGCGTCGAAGGCGGCGCGCACCTCGGGAATGCAATGGGCCAGGGGCAGGTAGCGCCGGCACCACGCTTCAGGATTCTCGCTCTCGACGTGCAGGATGTGGCAGATCTGCTCCCACATCCATCCCGCCTTGTAGTTCTGCAGGATGTTGATCGCGTACGCGCTCGGTGGCGGCTGCCGGCGATGGAAGTTACGGATCGAGATACGCGCCACCGCCTCTTTCTCGGAGCAGGAGAGAGGTTGCAGCTGCGGTTCAATGGGCCGCTTACCAACCTCCGCCCGCCGGCGGTTGACCTCGCGCACACACAGCAACCCTTCACGACCGTCGACCACGTAGAGCTTGCCGTTGTCGGGATCGGTCCAGACCTCAATCGTCTGCCGATAGTGCCCGTCGGCGTCGATCTGGCGAACCTTGACCTCGTCGAAGGTCGTCGGCGACGACGCGTCGTAGAGAAAATGGTCCGGGCCGGGGATGACGAGTCGGTCCGGTCCGGGATCGCCACGATAGATCTGCGTGTTCGAGACGCCGTACTTGTCGGTGAACTTCTCGCCCTTCGAGCGCTTCTCGACGGGCTTCTTGGCGGTCTTGTTCTTGGTCATTTTCGAAACGAGCCCCCTGGCGTTGAATTATGAAACGAGACTACGCCGCGCTGGTGGCTCGGTCAACAATTTTCTTCCAGTGACGGGCTTGTTCGATAAGTCGTCGCGACGCTGCATTGTGGGTGAGTCGATAAACGCTCGCCGGCGCGCCGATTCGGCCAGCCGGGGCCGGCTTCGACTCGATGCGGCAGCCACTCTCTCGAAGGCGCTCGACGCGTTTGGTCGCGCCGGCGTACGTGCAGCCGGTCAGCTGCGCAATCTCGTTCAGGGTGAGGTAGCGCTTGGTGGCGAGGACGCGAATCAGCTTCACCAAGGCAGTGAGACGTTCGAGTTGCTGAGAATTAACGGTCTTCTTGGGCACTATCAGGCTCCTTTCGAAACGACAATATCACAAGCGCCATTTGCGCAAGCAGGTTCTTGTGAGACGTTGGTCCCGTCTTCCTCCTCGATCATGGTGAGATAGTCGACGGGCTTGTAGTGGGCGACGAGCTGGTTCCAACGCGCCTCGTCGGCCTCAGTGACGACGGCCTGGAACGGAGCGAACGCGTATACCGTATCGTCGTTGGGGATGAAGCTGACGCCAGCGAAATCACCACGATTGATCCACAGATAGTCAGCGACCGCCGGCCACTCCTCCGAGCGCACGTGGACCGTGTTCGAGACGTTGTGCACGTAGCCGGGTGAACTTTCCGGCCGAGCAGTACCTGGCCAGACCCAGTTGAGTTGCGTGCTCCTGACCGCTTCCAAGAACTCGATAGCGGTGAAGTCGGCCTTGATGAGAGCGCCATCGGGAGCCTCGACCGGGAACTCGACAACCCAATCGCCATCCGGCTTCATCACGCACATGTGCGGATTCACCACCTTGAAATGCTGGAAGACCACCTCCAGCTCGTTAGCGGTAACGGTGCGGATATAGCGACGCGCATGGTGCAGGTGGTGACCAGAGGCCACACTTCCTAGTTCGAGAGAGGTGGTACCGCTCGGTTTCACCGTCGTCGTTCGCGCCGCAGGGCGGATACCGATCAATTCGGCGACCTCGGCATTCAACTCCACAACGCGCTCAGCCACCCTCCGCTGATTGTTGGCATCGCACGCGATGCTTGGAGAGTCCATCATGCCGGTCATCCCGATGCCCAGCAGTGCCTCACGTTCAGCGATAACCTCGGATACCCAGCCGAGATACGGCATATCCGTGTACGCTGCCTGGAGCGTGCCGATTAGCGTCGCAGCCTCGGCCGCCGCAAGGAAAGCCTCGTACGAAGTGAACTTCGCAGCATTCAACTCGCACAGATTACAAAAAGCGTAGCCGGTATAGATCTCGCCCATCTTGACGTCAGGCATCGGCTTGCCGCGCTTTGTACGATCTTTGAGGATCTTCATCACCTCGTAAGTGATGGTGAGACGGCAATTGAGACTAATCTCCGCACAATTGGAGACGAGTAGGCCGCCCGTCCAGTAGGTGTGCTCGTCAGCCTCGACGGTCAGGTCGAACACTTCCTCCTCACTGATGAAAGTTCGCTCGACGATCTCGAAAGTTTTCTTGGCGTAATTCAGTTTCGCTGGCGTGTTGCACGCCTCATCCAATCGGCGTTGTTTATCCTTGTGGATGAAACCAATCTGGCGACGGAACTCATGTCGGCCGCCGGTGATGTTGAGATCGTAGCTCTCACGGCACTCATACTCGCCGTTATCGAACTTGACGGTGTGTGCGGCATTGGTTGTGTAATACGAGGCAATGCCAAGAGCCGAAAGCATCTCCTGCACCTGGCGGATCACCTGGATACTAGCCGCCTTCAGCGTGACTCGCTTGGCGACAACCGAACCGTTGGCAGTGTAGAGACCGCGCAAAAAGGCTCGCATCTTCGCCGGATAACCGTACCGAAAACGATTAGGAATCGTACGTAAATAGGTCTTCGGCAACTCCGACGACTGAATCGTCGTGTAGATCTCCCAAGCGTACCTGTGAAGTCCGGGACGAGAAACTTTGAACAGTTGACTGATCTCACTATCGAAGTAGTCCCCGTCCTTCTCTCCGACACACAGGTGCACTAAGCTATTTGACGCTTCGTGCACACTACCGTCACCGAACACGAGTCCATCCATGATCGTGCGCGGATCAAGATCCTCATACCCGCCGAGTGGCCCCTGTGCCGTATCGATCGATTCGGCCTGACCAACCTCAATCTTCTCACCCTCCGACACGATGCGATGATTCTCGGTGCCGTAGAATGTGCCGGCTCGTGTGCGATAGGCGTAGACCTTTTTGACGCCCGTTGACCATTTGTTCGTTACCGTCGTCCACTGCTTGCCCGACCAAATCGTCGAGCCGATACCGATCTCACCAATCGTCTTGATGCCCTCCGGTGTTAAAACCGTCGCCCATGCAGGTTGGCAAGGATTTCGAGTCTCCTCCTCGTCCGCGACGAAGACGAAGCCGGGCTCGCCGAACTGCTTCGTCATTTGGAAGATACGCATGAACTGTGACTGCTTGATGTCGTTGCGCTTGAGCACCACCGAGTTGTTGGCATTCGATAACCACGGCTCACGCTTGTACCAATCTCCGGTCTTGAGATACATCATCTCGCTGTCCTCGAGCGAGAACAGCGCGATCATGGCGCTACGACGGATGCCACCTGAAAGCACGGCGTCGGCGAGCCGACACATGATCCGATGAGCTTCAACCGGACGAAGCCGGCGACCTTGAGCACCCTCGAGGATCTCGCGCGTGGCTTCGAGCGCGATCTTGAGCGGCAGATGCCCCGGTGCTTTGCCTCCTGACGTCTTGAGCGGGGTGCCCTCGGGACGGATTTGGTGATAGGCGAACTCAACACAGGTGCCGTCGACAAACGATTGAAACAGTGCCTGCACCGCGTCCGCCCAACCTTCGACCGAGTCGGCGACGACGTGATGCACGACCTGCTTCTCGTCAACGAACTTGAACTCCGGCAGCTTATCGACGTGCTTGAACTGCACAGAGTAGCCCACACCACAGCCGCTCAAGAGCAGAAAGAAACCCTCAGCAAACGCGCGAATGCGATCGAGGTGTGTCGCGCTGCAGTTGTAGATGCGATTGTTGTTGACCTCGATCGCCTTTCCTCCGAACTGCATCGAGCGCATCGACGGCAACACGCGCTTGTCGTAGACGAACTTGAACGCATCCTCGATTCGCTCCTTCATCCCGGGGATGTGATCGAACCGTCTGTGATGCATATCTTCAGTACGAAAAACTGTCTCCTCGTACACCTCGCGCCGTTGCTTGTAGTCGATATAACGTGCGTACTTGCTTGCGTGGATGTAGTCCGAGACCGCCTTCGGATCGGGATGCTTGCGCGCCGTACGAGCCTCTGCTCGCTTCTGGCGATAAATGACGAACGCCTTGGCGACATCAAAGAGCTTGTGGTGCATCAGCGCCACCTCGACGCAGTTCTGCACCGTCTCGATATCAACGACTAGCGCATCGCCGAGGGTCTTGACGACGAACGCGGTGATGGCCGCGATAGAACCTTCGTCGGCTGGCTTGCCGGTGTCACCCCATGCGCCACGAACAGCCTTGGCGATCTTGACGTCGTCGAAAGGCTGCAACGTAACGCCGTCTCGCTTACGAATTTGCTGCGGAGTAGCCTTCGAGATCTCTTCTGCTTGCATTGTGCTCTCCGTTATTCGGTTGGGTAGTTACGACGCTGCCCGGCTGCCGTCCACGTCCCGCTGCGCGCTCCACCAGGGTGCCAGCGCTTCAAGAAGCAGTCAGGATACTTGCTCACGTCCCACGGCGCCATCAGCTCCGGCGTAACACTCTCGGTCGTTCTGGCGACCTCCCACGGCACATCCAGCCATGGGCAGGCGAAACGCATGCGGACGTTCTCGAGCCGGAACTCGCCGACGAGGAGCGCGAGGCCGCCGGCGCGAGCTACCGCCTCCAGGTGCCCGGCCTGCTGGCTCGCCACGATCGAGCGAGGCATGCGGCCGGACTTCACCGACTTGGCCTCTGCAGCGTAGGTGCGCGCAGGATCGAGAATAGGTCCGCTACCGAACACCCGAACGCCCTCCAGTACGCCCACGAAGTCTGCCACCGAGCGCTCCGCAGGCATCCATAACCCGCCCTTGTTGTAGAACCGGGGCTGTGGATGGAACCAGTGCGCGAGGATGCCGAGCGTGACGGCGGCGTTATGCTGGCCTTCTATCCAGTTTTCGAAGAACGAGCCGACGAACTGAGCCTCGCGGGCAGCTTTCGGGTTTGAGGTACGGTTCGCCATCAGACCCGCCGCATGTTTCGCAACGAGTTTCTGTTCTCCTCCGTGTCCGGCACACCGACGAGCGCCCCGCACGTGCAGATGATCTGCAGCGAGCCGGTGCACCCCTTGGCCCACTTGTCGACGCTATGAGTCGCATGCTCCTCACCGGCTTCTTGAAACGCCGAGACGAGTAGCATGCGCGCG
>Ga0335082_10000516_pt1 | contig 40224 bp, 33 predicted proteins | sample Lox_Sample_41_FD_206718 | JGI IMG/M metagenome (GOLD analysis project Ga0335082, IMG submission 206718) | Soil microbial communities from Loxahatchee National Wildlife Refuge, Florida, United States - Lox_Sample_4.1 | ecosystem: Environmental > Terrestrial > Soil > Wetlands | place: USA...
TTTGCGCGGCATCATCTTCCCCTGCAGCGTCGGCGGCTTGCGCGAAGGCGGTGAGCGCTTGGGTCTCATGATGCTGCTGGCGATAAACATTGGCCTTGGCCAGCAGGTAATCGTAGGACTGCTCTTCCTCGCTGTTATTCGCACGATTGATCTGGGTGAGCTGGGCTTCCGCCCGCGGGGTATCGCCGCGTGCCAGATAAGTATTGGCCAACCCGATTCGCGCCGAGCTTTCCGGCGCTCCCCCTGCCAGGGCGCGCTCAAAGAAAGTCTGGGCCAGTTCGAATTCATGCATGGCCAGAAATACATCCGCGGCCCGCAACCATTGCCGACCCGAGGGCGGAGGCGTCTGGCCTCCACGGACTTCCATCAGTCCCAGTGCTACCTGGCGCCGCGCGTCTTCCCATTCGCCATCCTGGGCCATGAGCTTGCCGATAGCCAGACGCACATCCAGCCGATTGCTGCCTGGGGCCACCAATGCTCTTTCAAAACGCTGCATGGCGCTGTCCCGCTCGCCGATGATGCTGAGGGCCTCGCCGGTAGAAACCAGCACGTCGCTCTGCCCCGTTTTCTCAGCCATGTCCACATAGCGCAGGGTCTGGTTCCGGTCGCCGAGATGCGCATAGGCCCGGGCCATCAGGGCGTAGGTAGCGCCATTGCCGGGAGCCAGTTTTTCCGCCACCTGCAGTTCGTCGATCGCTTGCTGGTAGTGATGCAAACCGAACAGGCTGTCGGCCAGCGCCAGGTGAAGCCCGGTCTGGTTGGGCGCGAGCTTCAACGCTGCCAGGTATTCGCTCACCGCGTGATTCAGCAGTCCCAGATCGCCATAGGCCGTTGCTCGAATCAGATGGATGGGCAGCGAATCTCCCATCAGATCTTGCGCCATTTGCACCTGCCGCAGCGCTACCTGGGAGTGATGCAGGTCGAGGCTGGCATACGCCAACCCCAGGTGGGCCTCGCTGTTTTTGGCGTCCAGACGGAGCGCCGACTCGAAATCCGCCGCCGCGGCTTCGGGTTGGTGAAGTTCCTTCAAGACATATCCACGGTTTACGTACCCTGTGACCATGGTGGAATCGAGGGCCAGCGCGCGTGTGAAATCTTCCCGCGCCTGCTCAAGCTGTCCTGAATGTTTGTGGACATAGCCCGCCAGCAGCGGAATGTCAGGCTCTTTCGGGAGCGAGTCGCGGCAGCGCGCGGTGAGTTCTCCCAGTTCGTCATAGAGCTCCAGGTGAAGCAGGTCATAGCCCAGATAGACAACGACGTCGCGATCAGCAGGAAGTTTCTTGATCGCCTCGCGGCCCACTTCGGCTGATTGTTTATAGTCGCCGACCCCGCGCAGATAGCGCTCTTTCTCGCGCATGACCTGGGCATCCTGCTGCATTTCCGCCGATGCGCGGTTCAGCCACTGCGCCGCGAGCGGCAACTGATGGGCTTCAATGGCGGCATTCATACCTCCGGCAACGATCCGTGAATTGTGCGGAGCACGTTCGAAAGCCTTGCGATAGTGGGCCTCGGCCTTCGCAAAATTCCGCCGCGTGGCGTACAGATCGCCCAGCGCGAGGTAGGGTACGTACAGGCGGGGATAAGCCGCGGCCAGGCGCTGAAAGTATTTCTCCGCTTCCTGATCGTGCCCGGCTTCGCGAGACACATAACCCACGGAAGTGAGAGCGAAGCGATTTGTCGGGTCGCCCTCGAGAATTTTCCGGTATGCCGCGATGGCTTCGTCACGCCGGCCGAGTTTGGCCAGCAGGTCCCCATCGAGCTGCAACGTGTTTGGGTCTTTGCCGTCGATCGCCAGAGCTTCGTCCACGTCCTGGCCCGCGCCTTTGAGGTCGCCGGAGTTCATGCGGATCAGAGCGCGCAGGCGCAGGAATTCCGGCCGTGAACGTCCCTGTTCATTCATGGTGCTGATTTCGGACTGAGCAATTTCCAGGTGGTGATGCGAAGCCGCGTCGTCATGCAAACCTTTGTAGATTTCCATCAGGTTCATGTGCAGCTGAATAGCGTAACGTGGTCCTTCAGGGGGAGCCTGAGGCAAGCGATCCAGCGCGGCGCTGTATTCGCGGGCGGCGTCGAGCAGGTTCTCCCGCAGACGCGCTATTTGCCCGCAGATGGCGTGCACCCGGTAGTTGTCCGGTTCGACGGCAGCCGCGCGGTTGAGATATTTTTCAGCCAGCTCAAGCCCGCCGATGGTCATTTGGGCCTGGGACGCGGAAAGTTGCAACGCGAGATTTTTCGGCGCGGCGTTGGCGGCCTGGGTGTAGAGCTTCGCCGCTTCATCTTTTTGGCCCGAGAGCTGGTAGGTGTAGGCGAGTTCCGCTTTAATCGTGGGACTCCTGCCCGCAATCGATTTCAAGGCCTCAATGGCAGCGGGATAATTTCCTGTCTCCCGGTAGTAGCCTGCCAGTGATCGCTTCACCTCGGGGTCGTTGGGGGCGCGCTGCTTCGCCAATTCCAGGTAGTGGAGTGACTCTTCCGCCTGGTTCAGGTGCCGGTAACACATGGCGATCAGCAACTCCAGGCGGGCCGCCGGCTGTCCCTGTTCCGCCCGGCGCAGGTTGCTCAGGCCTTCCTGGTACTGGCCCGCCTGCATCAGTAACTCGCCGAGGATTACCAGGTCACTGGTTCGCTTGGGATCCGAGGCCAGAACCTGGTTCAAAATTCCCTTCGCCTCGTCGAACCGTCCGGCACGTCCGTATGCCTGGGCCAGTCCGGACTGGCCGTCCAGCGAGGAAGGATTCAGGTGTAGACCCTGGTTATAGGAATCGATGGAAAGTTGTGTCTTGCCCGCCAACCGCGCCACGTAGCCGAGAAGGAACCACAGCTTGGGATCGTTCGGCGCTCCCTGGGTGGCGCGCTGGGCGTAGTCCAGCGCGGCCGCGTACTTGCCCTCCTTCAGGGCCATTTCGGCCGCCCGGGCCAGGCGGGCATTCTGGATGTTTGACCCCCATCCCATTGATTTCTGAGAAGATGGGGCTTTCTGCTTGTCGGCCTTTTTCTCGCCCTTTTTCCCTGCCTTTTGGGCTGGGGGGGGAGGCGGAGAATCGGGAGACACCTTATACGTCTGGGCTCGCAGTGACGAACTAAGAGCGAGCACGAGCCAGCACAAAGACAGCCTCTTCAGGCGACCCATCCGCGAACTCAAAATGCCACCGCTCCGGTCACTGATTTACGACCCCGCTTTGATTCCGGAGGGGGCTGAAGTGTTGGCTGATGGGGACAACGATTTGTCGAAGCCCGAGCGTCTCTTAAGCAACCCCACCCAGCCGCGGGGAATCGAAGCGCCGTTCGGGAGGAAAACTGTGGCTAGGGCTGAGACCGGCGTATCCGCTCCGCGGCCGATACCGACCATCTTCATCTTTCTGGCGGCGTTTGCCATTCACGCGCCGCTGCTCCTGATGAAGCTTCCGTTGAAGTCGTACGACGCGAACTTCCACATCTTTTTCGGGTCTCACTACGTACATCACTGGTTCGATCCCTGGAACCCGAAATGGTATGCCGGCTTCTCCCAGACCACGTACCCGCCGCTGCCTCAGCAATGGCTCGCCCTGGTTTCTTATGTCACCGGGCTGGATATGGCATACATGGTGGTGCAGCTGTTCGCCATTCTGCTTTTGACTCTCGGTGTTTACCGCTTCGCGCGGCTCTGGGTTGATCCGCGAGCAGCTTCTCTGGCTGCGCTGGCCAGTGTCTTTCTTGGGGCAGAGTCTTTTCTGGTGTACTCCGCGGGGCAGTTGTCCACCACGTTTGCCGCACCACTGTACCTGAACGCGATGCCCTATCTGTACCAGTGGGCCAGGCGCGGCGGTTGGCGCTCTTTCGTCAAGGGTTCGACACTCGCGGTCGCGGCCGCCGCCGCACATCACGCTACGTTGATCTTCGGATCTTTGCTCTTCGCGCTCCCCGTGTTGGCGCTGGCGTGGCGCGATGGGAAGGAAGACGAACAAGTATCGACTTCAGGCTTCATCCTGCGGGCGGTTAGCGCGATGTTGTTTGTCGCACTCACGATTGGCGTCGTGCTTCTTCCGTTCTGGATCGCGCTGATCAAATATCCCGTGACCCAGGTCCCCATCCCGCATGCCAGCCGGGCCAGTTACATTTTGAGCCCGGAGTGGGCCGTTAACTTTTTCGTTGTGCCTTACGGAGCGCTGATTCTGGCCCTCCCGTTCATCCTGCTGCGTGGTTCCTCGACTCCCCGGCTGCGCCCGCTGTTGCTGGGTTTTTGGCTGGCCTTCCTGCTGGGATTGGGCGGGACGACGCCGGTGGGCAGAGTGCTTCTGGGACGCGCCTTTGAAGTAATCACGATGGAGCGGTTCAGCTACTGGGCAACCTTGCTGGCTTTGCCCTTCGTGGGCCTGCTGGCCAAGGAATTGATCGACCGCTTCCGCATGCGGGCCGTAGTGGGATTGACCCTGGCGGCGGCCGCCAGTTGTGCCCTGGCCGTGGCGTGGTCAAGCTATAAACCCTCGGACGCAGTGGAACTCAAGGTGGACAGCGTGGCCGCCTGGCTCAATCGCGATGGCCATGACCGCTACCGCTACATGGCTCTTGGATTCGGAAACAAAATCGCGCGACTGGCGGTGTTGACCGACGCCGGCAGCGTGGATGGCGAATGGAACTCCGGCCGCATGTTGCCCGAACTGACCGAGCACGGCGCCGGTTCGCTCAACGCCTCCAAATACTTCGGCAAGTCGGGTTTCGATGCGTTGTCTGCGATGCTTCATCACGCCGACCGCTATGGACTGAAATGGGTCTTTGTACGCGACCCGTACTACGAGCCGCTCATGGTCTTTGCCGGCTGGCGCAAAGTGGACACTCTCGAGGATCGCACGGTCAGCGTGTGGGGCAAGGATGACGTCCCGCCCGCCACTCCGGTCAACGCACCGCAAATGCCGCCACCGTGGCAGGGACTGATGTGGGGAATCCTGCCCATCGGCAGCAGCATTCTGGCCACGCTGCTTCTGTTGATTCCAGATGAGCGAAAGCGATACCAGCCCGGAGCCGTGCCGGAGAGAGTGAGACAACCCGCCGCGGCCGAAGACCTGGTTCTGGGGAGGACACTCTCGTGAAGTCTGGACGGCTTTTGGCTCTGACCATCGTCGTGGTGACCGCGATACTGATCACGATCGGCACGTTGTGGCCGATCCAGACTGCGATCGCGATGGCCACTCCCCACCTGATGAGTAGTTCGACATCGCCTCGCGGCGCAGCCCAGAACCTGCTGCAAGAGATCCGCCGGAGACACTGGCATGCGGCCTATGCCATGCTGGCCAACAAGTCCGAGTTTCAGGAAGCCGATTTTATCCGCGATCTGACCGGCAGCTATACCAGTCTGCGCAGCTACGCCAGCCTGGAGAGTTTTGACCTGAGTCCGCTGCACGCCACCGCGGACGAGGCCAAATTCCGTGCCAACCTGAACTGGTCGAGCGTGGTCGGAACGTTTCACGACCTGCGCGAGCTGCGGGTCGTAAAAGAAGGCGACCGTTGGCAGGTGGAATGGCCGATCAAGCGGGAGCCCAAGGTGCCGCCGCAGGTGATTCCGGTCAACTATCTGCGCTGGGATGTGATCTACCGCGGCGCCGAGGATGACTGGGGTGCTCAGGATGTGGAGTCGCCGCACGTCCGCGTCGTGGCCATGCATCCCGTGGACCGCGGCGGGGGCACCATCATACTGGGCGAGCTGCTCAACGAAGATGTGGTTCCCGCATTTGTGACCGTCAAGGCCACACTGCTGGCCAAGGATGGCTCGGCCCTCGCCACCGAAGACAGTTTTGCGAATATCTCGCATGTGCTCCTGCCCAAGCAGGTCACGCCGTTCCGCGTCGACTTTCCCAAAGTCCGCCTGTCCCAGGTGGACAATGTCCGCATTGAACCGTCCTCGACGCTGGTGGCGGCCTCGGCTGACCCCGTAATCGGAATCGAAGATCAGAAACTGAATCCCTTGCCGACGACTTCATTGAGCGGGCAACTGGTGAATCAGAGCGGCCAGGTGGTCAATATCGCCCATATCCTGGGCACGTTTTACGACAGCCGCGGCCAGATCATCTGGGTCTCGGACGGATATGCCAACCGGGCGTTGCTGCCCCAGACGCCGGTCGCCTTTTCATTACCCTATCCCGCAGACCTGGCGGACAAGATCAACAACTATCGGGTGGTGACCAGCACCTTCAGCGTGGGCCGGTTCCAATGAAGCGCAGAATCACATTCGCGCGGGTGATGCTGCCGGTCGTGATCATGGCGAGCGGTATGCAACTCGCCGCGGCTGATGGCGAAGGCTTGCAGGTTCCCAAGGTGGTTGAAGCGGGAAGCGCCTTGTCCATTCCCACCCACGCTGCCGCCAAGGGCGTCTTGTACATTGTGAGTCCAGCGCAGGTATTGCGACGCAATGTGGAGCCGGGAGAGTCCGTCGCAATTGAGCCTGGAGATCTGCACAATGCGGGACACTACCTGGCGCTGCTGGTGAGCCAGGGCACCACGGACAAAGCAGAGTTTGATGTGGTGGCCGCCCGTCAGCCCGCATCGGTGAATTTTCTGGCCAAACCTTCGCGCCTTCCGGTCAGCCGGCCAGACGGAATCAGCGGCGTGGCCTACGTATTTGACGTTTTCCGGAACCTGGTACTGGAGCCCATGCCGGTGTCGTTTCAACTCTCGGATAGCGCGGGCGGTACCCAGACCCGGAGTGTGACGACTCACAATGGGGTGGCCTGGGCCAAGATGAACTCCGCGCCCAAGGCCGGAGCAGCGCAGTTCCAGGTGAGTGTCGGCAGCGTCGCGGAAAAACGAGTAGTGCAGCAGGTCCCGGGTGATCCCTGCAATCTGAAAATGAGCGGCCAGCGGTCGGGGCAGCGCATGATTTTGGAAACCGCGCCGGTACGCGATTGCAGCGGCAATGCGGTGTCGGACGGAACCATCGTCACCTTCACCCAGTCCTACAACGGTCGCAGCGAAGCCACCGTGGACGTGCCCTTGAAACGGGATGTGGCGAGCACCGAACTGCCGGCTCGAGACGGGTCCGTCATCTCCGTGGCCACCGGCGTTGTGTTGGGAAATGAAATCCGGGTGGGAGAGCAGCGATGAAGACTTCCATCCCGCTATTCATGCGCCGGCCTGGGAAGCTGTTCCCGCTGGCTTGGGCGATTGTGGGCGGCCTGTTGCTCTCCGGTTTTGCCCAGCCCACGGTCCGCGTGGAGGCCGACGCCGTGGGCCCGCGGTCCCTCGAAGATCAGACCAGGACGGCGGTGGTGCGTGACTACCTGCAGTCGTGGAAGAGCATGAGTGCAGCGCTGCAGGATAACCGCGCCGATCTGCTGGACGCGTTTTACCTGGGACTGGCAAAAGAGAAGCTGGCCGAGGCCGTTCGTGAGCAGCAGGAGTTAGGCATCAGGACGAACTATCGCGACCTTTCGCACCATCTCAAAATTGTTTTCTACTCGCCTGAGGGATTGTCGGTTCAATTGCTGGACACGGTGGAATACAACATGCAGATCGTGGATCACGATCAGGTGCTTGCCCCACAGCATGTTCGCGCGCGCTACGTCGCAGTTCTGACTCCAACCGAAGTGCGTTGGAAAGTACGTGTCTTTCAGGCCCAGCCTGATTGATGCGGGCAGAAGCGGAGCGAGCATGCTTCCGGAGCAGGGAAAAACGAACCAAAGGAGCTGCACATGATCTCGGTGGTTGTGCCGGTTTACAACGAAGAGGAAATCATTCCTGTGCTTCATGATGCTGTGCTGCGTGCGATGAGCAAGCTGCGCGACACCTGGGAAGTGGTTTATGTAAACGACGGCTCGACCGACTTGTCCCTGCAATTGTTGCGCAGCCTGCAACTTAACGATACGCACGTAGTCGTGGTAGACCTTTCGCGCAACTGGGGGCACATGGGAGCGATCTCTGCCGGCCTGCAGACCGCCGGCGGAGATGCGGTGGTCTTGATGGATGGCGACCTGCAGGACCCTCCTGAAGTTGTTCCTGAACTGGTGGAGGCCTGGCGCCGTGGAGCGAAAGTGGTGACCGCGGTCCGGCGCAGCCGGCAAGAGCGCCGCAAGGCGCTGGCCCTGTTGTTCCCGCTGTTCTATCGTGTGCTGGGTGCGCTCGCCGATTTCCCGATTCCCCTGAACGCGGGCATTTTCGGATTGTTGGACCGGCAGGCCGTGGACGCGATCAATGCTCTGCGCGAGGGCAACCGCTATCTGCCGGGTTTGCGTGCCTGGGTGGGCTATCGCACCGAGATCGTGTATTACGACCGCAACGACCGGGTCGGAGGCGAAGGCAAGCTCTCCTTTGTGAGTCGCATAAAGTATGCGATGGATGCGATCACCAGTTTCAGCTACAAGCCTCTGCGCTTCAGTTTCGTCCTGGCGGTGCTGGCCCTGTTCGCGTCACTGGTCCTGGTGATCGCGGCCGTGATCTCCGCGGGCCCGCTCAATCCCGTGGTGTATGGCATGACGGCCGCGGTCTTTTTTGTGGGCAGCCTGGTGCTTTTTTCCACGGGCATCATGGGAGAGTACATAGGCCGGGTCTATGACGAGGTGAGGCAGCGTCCGCTTTCCATCATTGCCAAGGTGTACGCCGCCGAGGAAGCAGCCTACCGCGCCCAACCGGCACGGCCCATGGCGGTGAAGTCCAACGGACAGAACGGCGATCTGGAGAGAATATCTCCGGCAGTCTGAGCCGTCGTGGAACATGCCGGAAGGGACTGAAGATCTTCCACATGACGCTGGTGCTGAGGTTTGTCTGAACTGACCACCAGCCCTATTAGTTGTTGCCGGGAGCGCACTTTTTCAGACCGCGTTCAATCGCCGTGCCCTCCTCATAGTCATTCCACGTCGCGATCAGCAGGAAGGGCATGGGAGCGTATTCATGCGAGATCTTCAGCGTGTCAGCGAATGTCTGGCCACAGCGCTGGGAGATATGACGATTGAGGGTCCAGGACGCCTTGCTGTCATCGAAGCCTGCCCAGGCCGCTCCTATGGCGATCTTGTCCGGGTATTTCGACTGCATCGTCTGATAGTAGCGGTGTAGATAGTCTCCTCCCCAGTTGCTGCCATCGGAAGCGAACCCCTTCCTCCCCGGATTCACCCAGGCATAGAAACCGTCGAACGCGCTGGCGTACGGGGTAGAACGGAACTCGTAAATGAGTAGCGGCGCAGGGTCCCATTGGTCGGTCTCGGCCCGCACACGGTTCCAGTCGGTTTGCACGCTCTTGGGGAAGATGAAGATCATGGGCCGTCCGTTGTAAGTCAGATAGGCGTCACGGCCGGGCGCGTCGGGGGCGAGATAGGTCCGATGGAACTTGTCAAAGGCAGCCAGCGTGTCATCCGTCGCCTGACCGTTCCTGGTTTGGGTCTCGTCATACATCATGGCCACCTTGAATTGCTTTTCCGGGGCAATCGATTGGATCAGGGCGTAGCTGCGATCCAGGAAGGGCTCACGGTCTCCGTACCAGTCAATCACAAAGCCCGAAATTCCCATCGACTTGGCCTCATCCATCTGCTTGCGAACGACCGTCGGGTCTTGCGAGGAATAGCCCACGGAGATGTGGTTGGGATGCCCAAACCAGGGTTCGTAAACCGCCAGAACCTTCCGTTCCGCTGCCATTGCTGAGACGTTCTGGATCAGGTCCCGGTGCAGCACGGGCTGGGTGCAGCCCTCCAGGAAGAGCAGCAGGAGCGCATACCAGAGCCTAAGTGGATGCTGTGCCATCAGGTGGACTACCTCTTTTAGAGGGGAATTGGCCCTATCCAGGTTGTGTGCTGTGGACCCGGAATTTGCCCGGCCCAAGTGGGCAGCCCCACTCCGGGTTTCGGCATCTGAAGGCCCGCGAAGGGAAAGGTTTCGGCCAGGGCTGGTTCTCGCTCGGGCGAAGGCAACGAACGAACCTGCTTCAGGAGATTGTCCCCAGTCAGGCGGTCGGAAGCCCAAGTGATCAATCGTTTGAACGCTAGCCCGAATAGTGAATCCAGGACACTCCGAGCCAGGGTACTTTCGGGGAGTTTCATGCTCCTTGCGGGCTCCGGCTCGGTGACCGCAATCAACTTTCTTTACAACATAGCCGTGGCGCGGTCCCTGGGGCCGAGTGGCTTCGGTCATGTCAGCGCCGTCTGCACCCTGTTGGTTTTGATCTCGGCGGTCACGCTTTCCTTTCAGATAGTCTCGGCTAAAATCGTGGCCCAGCAGGAATCGCTGCCGGCCAAGCGAACCGCCTATCGCGGGCTTCACGGGCGCGCCTGGGCCGGCGGCATCATTGCCGGGTTGTTTCTCCTGTCGTTCCGGAGCCTGATTGCAGGCTACCTTAACTTGCCCACTCCGGTTCCCGTGACCCTGATGGCCATCGGAGCGGCCTTTTATGTTCCGCTCGGGAGCAGGCGGGGATATTTGCAGGGCTCCTGCAGCTTCCGCCATCTCGCGCTCAATGTCGTGTCCGAGGGAATCGTACGGCTGAGTGGATCTCTGCTTGCTATTGCTCTGGGCTACAGCGTCACGGGCGTGATCGCCGCCAATGTGGCCGCTGTGGTGATGGCGTATCTCCTGGCGATGCCAACGCCGTGGACCCGTGTCGAATACTACCCCGAGCCAATCGCAGTGGCTTTTCGGGAAGGATTGCAGGCCATCGCTTTCTTTGTTGGCGTCGTACTCATCAACAATTTCGACATCGTGCTGGTGAAGCATTTCTTCCCCCCCGCGGAGGCCGGCCTCTACGCTGCGGTAGCGCTGGTCGGACGGGTGATCTACGTCCTATCCTGGTCGGCGGTGAGTGGCATGTTTCCCATCGCGGCGGGAACCCGCAGCCCGAAGCGGGACCGCGGCGTGCTCGCGACGTCCCTGCTGCTGGTCCTCGGCATCGGGTGTTCGATCACTCTTGGGCTTTGGCTTGCTCCGGCGTGGATCTGGACCACACTATTTGGCGCCCGGTTCGGAACGGCCGTCGATCTCGCCTACTTGCTGGCGCTCTACGCCGCTACCACCAGCGTCTATTCGCTCAGCGTTGTGTTCATTGCGTACGAGATGTCGCATAAAATCGCCAACACAGCGTGGGTACAACTGGCGTTCAGCGGCCTCCTGATCGCTGGCATTTACCGGTATCACGCATCACTCGAACAGGTCATCCGGGTGCAACTGGCCATGATGCTGGTGCTATTGGTGGTGGTGGCCGTTCCCTTCGTGTTCAACCTGCTTGCCGGCGCGGAAGCCTTGCCCGGTAATCTCAACTCCGGCCAACTGAGAACCATTCGACGGGTCTCAGAGCATGAAGTCATGGCGGAGTTTTTGAAGACCGACTTTCACAAACCTGAATTCAGCCAGTATCAGGAGAGTCTGGGCGGAATCGTGACCACGCCCAATCTCCAAGACGTGGTAGAAAATGCGGTGCGGCGGGCACTGCTGTTCGTGCGCCACGGCGCCTTGTGGAGAGAGCTTCCGCAGGGAACACAGTGGTTTGAGGTGGAAATCGAGCGGGCGGATCTGGAGCGGATTCGGGTCTTTCCCAGGGCCCAGTGGCGCAGGCTGGCGCGGGGTAATTTTGGCCTGACCGAAGTGGCGCAGCGCATCGCTTCAGGCGAATGCACTGGCTTTGCCGACGAAGCCTTCCTGCTGAAACTTCAGCAGCTCCGCGCTCGATTGGAACAGGGCTGGCAAGCGGGCGCCATACTTCTGATCGGGCTCGACCAGCGTGGGGCCTTTACGCTTTTAGATGGCAACCACCGCATGGTAGCGGCTCTGCTTTCGTCGCCGGAGGCTTTGACTCGGTTTCATTTCTACTGCGGCCTGTCCAGCCGCATGAGCGAATGCTGCTGGTACGAAACTAACGTTACCACTCTGGCGCGCTACGGAACCAACCTGGTCCGGTATCTGGTCCACGATCCTCAGGAAGAGCTGGAAAGGCTGTTGCAGGGTTTTGACTGAAACCAGGAAACTGCCAGGGTTTTTACCACACCCCTTTGTCATTTCCCGTCAAGCGATAGGCGACGAACGCCGAGATAGCCAGCGGCGGCAACAGAGGCAACCGGTACAGGGCCCTGAAATCCGCATGCCGGCCGGCATTCAGCAATTGGGAACCGTAGAGACTGGCTGCCGGCCCTTTGGAAACACGCAGAAACTTGCCACCCAGATGCACCCGCAGACGGTGGGAAGGCACTGCCGCGAGCACCTCGCGCGGTATCTCAAGCTGGCCGCCGTAGGAATTCACGTATTCGGCGATCAACTGCAGGAACGTGGCCACGCCCGGCCAGATGCCGCCCAGTTCTGCTGCGCGGCGAAGCTCGGAGAAGTCGATCGCGCCGTCATGGAGCAGAATCGCAAAATCCGCCATATCGCACAGCCTAAAATAGAGGTGGCGATACATACGCTGCAAGGTCGAGATCAGGACCCGTTCCTCGGGCGCGGGCACGCGAAAGCTATGAGCACCGACGGTTCGGGTCACGCTGCGCGCGAGCACGCGACGAGCCAATGCTTTTTGCTCCCCGGTCTGACCCAGATAGCGTACGTGGATTTCAACCAGCTCGGGCAAATCTGGCAGCTTGAAATTCCACTTGTTGGCCAGGCGGTCTCCCCAACTGCGCGGTTCCTGTTGCGCATCAAACTCTTGCGCCATGACCCTGAGCACGGTGCTTTCGTCGCCGTCCGTATAAAGGTCAAGATCGGAACCCAGGTCCGGCCAGTGGTCGAGGGTCTTTATCACTGCCACCTGCGCCCCCGCCGCCTCCAGGGCGGCACAGATGGGGATAAGGTTCTCCACCGCATGAGTGATGCGCGCATCCTCGTGGGCCAGGGTACCTTCACACCAGGACCGAATTCGATCATGGCCGGGAAACGCGGTGGCCGACCTCCGCAGGGCTTCCAGAGCGCGCACTGTCACATGATGAGCGTCGGCCAGACACAGAAGGTCAGCCAGTTCCACCGCGCTCAGGTCACAGACCCGTTGCAACAGGGGATAGATATTGCCCGGATTCTCGTGGTAGGGCGGGGAGTCATCCGGCTGCCCGGGGAAGATCAGACGGGACAGGATATCCACGTATTGGGCAGTGCGAGGGTGGTCAGAGGGCATGAATCTGTTAGAAAATCGCCAGTCTTTGATGTAGCGAGTACTGCCCCGGGTTGGTTACCGGCCCGGATGCCGCTCCTGCCAGGCGAATCGGCAGCCAACGTATTCGCCTTTCGCGTCATCCAAAGCCGTTACGAGGGGGAACTGTGGCTGCAAGCGCGATTCTGGTAGTTGGCAACCGGTCATTATTGAGCCCAGGGGACGACGAATCCCCCTCCGTGGACGGCACGGAGCCGCCTGCCACTCCCATTGCAGCTCTGGAAATACTGGGACAATCCATTGTCGAACACACCATCGCCCGACTGCACAATGCGGGCATCCATGCGGTGTCCGTGGTGCACGAAGTGGGATTCTCCCTTACCGCTGGGCGGCGTTTCGTTCCCGACGTTCTCATGAAGCAAGCCCGGAAGGGCTTCGAGAAAGTTCTGCTGATCCGGCTGGGCGCATACGCGGAAGTGGATTGCGCGGACCTGCTTCGTTTTCACGGCGAGGCCGGCTCGGCTGTGACGCGGGTGTGCGACAATTCCGGGCCTCTGGATTTTTGGGTGCTGGACTCCGCTCCCGCAATTGGCAGCAGATTGGATCTGGACTTGCCCTCGGATGCAAACCCGCCGTCCGACTATCTGACCAGGGGCTACGTGAACCGCCTGCAGGGTGCCCGCGATTTCCGGCGCCTGGTGGTGGACGCATTCCAGGGACGCTGTGCCATCCAGCCCCGCGGCCGCGAAGTGAATCCGGGAATTTGGATCGACGACGGCGCCCGGGTTCATCGCTCCGCGCGCATGGTTGCTCCCGCCTATATTGGACGGGGCACCAGGGTGCGGGCGGCAGCGCTGATCACCCGCTTCAGCAATCTTGAACGCCGTTGCCTGGTGGATTACGGTACTGCCATTGAAGACTCTTCGGTGCTGCCCTATACCCACGTGGGCAGGGGATTGGACGTGGCCCACGCCGTGGTTGAAGGGGGGCGGTTGATGAATCTGTCCCGCAATGTCACGGTCACGATCCGGGACGCGAACCTGATTGGCCCCACCTCCCGCCGTCATTGGTTTGGATACAGCGGCAAAAGGGCCGCGATTGCTGCTCCCGTCACCGAAACTGTGGAGTTCGAGCCTGTTCCTCACTTGGCCCCGCGGCCACGGACCGTCCTCCGAATATTGTCCAAAGGGGAAGTATGAAAAATGCGGCTTGGACCAGCGCGGAACCTCGGTCGGGGTGGGAGAAACTTATGAGAATCATGAACCAGCTTGTGTGGGCGTGGGCGAATCGGCCGCCGGAGACCTTCCGCGGAATGGCCGCGCGCCTGGTGGCCGGCTCGCTGGTGCTGGCCGTGATGGCCTCCAGCAGCGCGGCAGCGCTTCCCGGACCGCAACAGACGAGCCCCGATCAATCGCGTCCGCAAGAATCTGCAGCCGGTTCGACGCAAGCGCCAGCCGCCGGCCCCTCCAGCGCTGAGCCCTTGCCGGACAGCCCCGGCGCCGGACGACCGCAGGACGCGCAAAACGCCACAGCGCAATCCGGTTCGGCACAGTCGCCTCCGCAACCGCAAACCGGCGGGAGCCAGAGACCGGTCGGCACCGCTGCCGCAGAGATTGCGACCACCACCGGCTTCGCAGCGTCGAAGCCGGCGGGCGCGGCGCTGGCGCCCGCGAAGCAGAAGCGCGCACGTACCATCTTGGTCAGCGTGGGTGCCGTCGCGGGGGCAGCCGTCGCCCTGGGATTGGTCATGGCCCTGTCAAAAGGCACTCCCAGCAAGCCGCCTGGCAGCCAATAGCACTGGATTGCCAAACAGGCGCCCATGATTAACCCATTCCATGATTGAATCATCCGGAAACCGGCGGCCCGTGCTGGTGAGCTTCTCTGGAATCGATGGTGCCGGAAAAAGTACGCAGATCGAAAATCTTCACCTTCACTTGAGGGCTGCCGGCCTCCAGGTCCAGCAGCTTGCCTTCTGGGACGACGTCGCAGTGCTGAGGCGCTTTCGCGAGTTTTCGCGCAGCGCGCTGCTCAAGGGAGACGCCGGCATTGGGACCCCGGACAAGCCGGTAAATCGCCGCGACAAGAATGTCCAGACCTGGTACATGAACGCTTTCCGCTTCCTCCTTTATTCACTCGATGCTGCGTGGCTCAGCCTCGTCGTGAGAAAAGCCATTCGGTCCCGTGCCGATGTGGTTATCTTTGACCGCTATCTTTACGATGAACTTGCGAACCTGCCGCTGCACTCTCGCCTCAGCCGCTCCTATGTTCACCTGATGCTGAAATTTGTGCCCCAGCCCGATGTTGCCTACCTGCTGGATGCCGACCCGGTGCTGGCGCGCCAAAGAAAACCGGAGTATCCGCTGGAGTTCGTGCAAAGCAACCGGGCAGCCTACCTGGCGCTGAGCGCCCTTTCCGGTGGCATCACCGTGATCGCTGCAGGGTCAGCAGATGAGGTGGCCAGCGAAGTTGTCCATCAGATCGAGAAAAAACTGTGTGGGTCGGACACTCTTGTCCGACGCAGTTGATCTTGATCTTGAACTCGGTGTCCCCGCCGGAGCAGTTTGATCTTGAAGTTCGAAAGGATTTTGCGGTTGACCCCTGACCTGCCACCGCCACCCTTGAACGTGATAGATCCTGACTAACGAATCGTGATCTTGGCCACGGTTGAAACCTGGGCCGCCGCCGAAGTTGCAACCACGCGTATGCTGTAGGAGCCGGGCATGATTTCAGCCGAAGATGAGGCCCCGCCCGGAATCCCGGCGCAGGAACTGACCAGCAGAACGCACGCGATCAGGCCGCTGAGCGCCAGGCCGCGAAGAATCCGTTTCCGGTCGACCTGGCCAAGCACAAGCACTCCCATCATCCCCAGACCGAAACCCACCAGGGCGCCCCTGCGCGGTGGCCTGGGCGAACCTTCCGGGTGATGTGCCGGGCGCACAACCGAGACTCGAAGCTCTGAGGTGGCAGCGTTAGCTCCTGGAGTAATCAAGGCCGGCGAGAAGGTGCACGACATCGCAGCCGGCAGATTGGAACATGAAAGGCTGACGGGATCCGTGGATCCTGATCGTGCGGTCACCATGATCCGGGGACTTCCCGACTGTCCGTCCATGATGGTGACTGAGGACGGGGAGGCGGAAAGCGCAATGGATGCGGTCGCTGGCGGCGGCGTCGAAGTCGAAGGAGGAGTCGTTGCAGTGCTTTCCGGAGGCCCTGCCGCCGACGCCGAAGTTCCGCCGCATTGTGGCGCGTAGGATACAGGTTCGGAGATCTGGTTTTTCAGGCTCGGCTTTCCGATGGCCTGCACGAATAGTTTGTAGTTCCCCGCGGACAGAGAGTAGCCGCACATATCGAGAGCATGCGTGCCCACAGTCTGGTCTGTGAGCGGCATGAGACCCTGGCCATCGGAGCTGACATAAACCCGGTAGTGATCTATGGTGCTTTCGCCTCCGCTGACTTGCCACTGCAGCGAGTTGCCGGCCAGCGATGCTGAGACGCTCACACAGTTGTCAATTCCGGATTCGATCTCGGTTCCTTCTTCGTAGTCGTTCCAGGTGACCAACTGCATGGCCGCGAGCTGATTGGTCGAGTTGTACAGGCTGTTGATCTTGGAAAACGTCTGCAGCCAGGTCTGTCCGCAGCGCTGGTCCATGATGCGGTTCAGTCCCCACGAAGCCAGTTTGTCGTTGAATCCTTTATAAGACGCGCCCCACGTTTCCTTGCCCGGGGCGGCCATTCCGGCCGCGTAAAAACCGGTCAGATAGCTCATTCCGTAATCGCTGCTGGTGGCGATGTCCCAGGAGTAAGCGCCGTCGCTTTGCACGTGACTGAAGCCCCGGCTATGTTGAAAGAGGAACAGAGGATTGCTGGCCAGAGTGGCTTTGGCCGCGTTCCAGTCCACGGTGTAATGCAGGTCGATGTCGAAGTTGGTGACCACCGGACGGCCATTCACCCTCAGATAGGCTGGCGACGGGAAATAGGTTTGCTCGACATATTGCAAATCAGACGTCAGGGCCTGCTGCGGATTGCAGCCCGGGCAGGAGTTCCAACGAATGGCGCCGTTGTCCACCATGATCGCGAAGGTGAATCCGGGATGAGTCTCCGCTTCGTGCATCACCAGTTTGGCTGCCCGGTCGATCGCGTTGTTCGGTCCGTACCAGACCATGACCACTCCGTCGATGCCGCGGCTGATCATGTCGGAGATCTGTCGCTTCACCTGGGCCGGGTCGGTCGAGCTGTAACCGATGTTCATGTGGTTGGACTGGCCGAACCAGAGCACCAGGTGAGCGAAGACCTTGGTTTGTGCCGCGGGATAGAGCAGGGAGTGCACGTCCAGCTTGCTCACGCTGCCCGCGCCCAGGTTCCCATTCGTTTGCGTGACAAAGTTGCCGGCTGCGCTGGTGTTGTTGTTGGTCTCTGTGGCAAGTGTAGTGGTTGGCGTGATCAACAGATTGTCAGCGCGGCTGGCAAGCGGAAAGATCAGGACCAATGCAATGACGGACAAGCGGATGCGGCGCGTTGCCTTCAAAGATAACCCTTAACGCGATCGAATTACTGCTCGACCTGAGGTCGATTTGAGGGCATCTTATCCAGCGTTCGCAGCTTTAGGCAGATTACGGACGGCGTTGGCCTTTGAGGTGATGTGCGCTGCAATCGCAGGTTACCGTTGGGACGGTGTGGGTCAGACACTCCTGTCCGAAGCCTTTGACTTTGAATTTTGTTTGGATCTTGGTTTGGAAAGTGGTGCCTCTGCTACTTGTTCCTGCCATTCAAAAAGTCAAAAGTCAAAGGCGTCGGACAGGAGTGTCCGACCCACACACCATCCCGTCTAGTCGGGTACTGCGATTTCCCGAATCGAGGGAGGTAGCACTTTCAGGTCCGGGTGCTCCGGGTCGCGCCAATAAACCTGAAAACATTCTCCGTGCTGCTGAGGCTCCCAGGTGGTGCCATCCTCGTAGAGAATCTTTCGCGGGAACAACGCCCATCCCAGGATTGCATCGCCACCTTGCAGGTACGAATCCTTTTCCAACGTCTGCTCGCTTCCGGCCGCGATGGCGCCTGAGGCGGACCAATCAGCGTCGAAGGGATGATGCAGGAATTGCGGCGCCAGGAAATGTTCGGAGGTCAGGATCCACTCCTTAATGGGTTTTCCGCTCGTGTTTTTCACACGTACCGAATATTTGCCCGAAGTTTTCCAGAAATTTCCCGCGACGAATTTCAGCGGGCACGAACGGGCCGGCGGCTCGTAGATGGTGAAGGCGCTCATCATGCCCGCTTCCATGTGGTCGGCCACGTGACAATGGAACATCCATACCCCGGGATTGTCGGCCACCATGTCTACGGAGAGGGTGCTGGCAGGAAGCAGTTCCACGACGTCCATGTGCCGCAGCGGGTCGCTCACCGTCAGCCCGTGCCAGTGCGGCGTGTGCAAGTCCTTTTCATTACCCATGGCCATCACATACCAGCGGACTTTCTCCCCTTTCTTCATGACCAGGCCGGGCAGGTTTCCGAAGATGTATCCATTGATGGCATGGAAGAGCCCGGGGTCCTGTCCGCGCAGTTCATCGAAGATCATGAATGAGGTGACAAATTCCCGATCCACGTCTTTCGGGCTGCCATCGGGCCTGGCCTTGCCCTTGGCAGTAATGATGATGGGCCCCATCAAGCCGGCGTTTATTTCCGAGAGACCCGCCGAATGCGGGTGGTACCACCAGACCACGGAGCTGAGCTGGCCTGGTCCTGGCCCGCTGCCCGCGTCGGCGAACCAGTGGTAGGTGAAGCGCGCGCTGGGCGGAATCAGCGAGCCGCGCCCTGCGGGCACGTAGTAGGCGCCTTCATTGTCCTTGTCGTAGCGCAAGCCGTGAGGATGAATGCCGTGAGAGCTGCGACTGCGGTTGAGGAAGTCCACCACGATCTCATCGCCGACTTCACCCCGAATGATGGGACCCAGAATTCCCAACCATTCGGGCTGAGGCTTGGGGACTTTAAAAGTGGCGTCGGTGTACTCGATATAACGGGTCTTCTGCCACTTGGTCTGCTTGGCCCAGGGCTGCGGGATGGGACGGCCCTCCACCAGGTTCAACCCACTCGGCGCGTAGTCCCAGGTGACATCTTCGGCCGCGATGTAGTAATGACGGGTGACGGCGCCAGCCGAGGACACCAGGAGGAGAAGCAGGAATGCGAGCGACGGCCAGGGCACAATCCTCATGACTCCATTATCCCTGAATTGCCGCTCGCGGCGACGTCGAACTCAGGGCAGATGGTCCATGTAGCAGGGCATGGTGTCCGGTTGCACTGGCGGTGTGGGCGGCGTCTTCCAGGGCGCATTCACGAAGTCGAAGAACTCGCTCATGTCGAACTGGGCGGCATCGCGCTGCGTGAGCGGGTCAAGGCCGAAGCGGGTCTCGATCAACTTCAGGATCGCCGTGTAATCGGCGGGCGTATGCGAAACGTAGTTCTTCTTTGAAAACGGCGAAATGACGATCAGTGGTACGCGGTACCCCGTGTACACGAAATCACAAGTAGGGCCGGTAGTTGTGGTACAGATGTCGCCGGGCTTCAGGTCAATGCTGGTACTGGGCGTGATGCCATCTGGACTGGGCATGGGCTGCGGAGGCACGTGGTCGTAAAATCCACCGCCTTCGTCCCAGGTAAGAATGAACACCGAGTCTTTCCAGTAGGGACTGTTCATTAACGCATTGATCAGTGTCGATACGTATTTCGATCCCGTCTGGATCCTGCCCGACGGGGCGTTCGGATCCACGCCGGCGTGTTCGTCCAGGCCGGCGGCAAACCCCGGATCAATTTCCGCCACTGACGGCAGGTTCCCGGTGGTCAGGTCAGTCAGGAACTGGGAGGCAGGCGCGAAACCCGATTGGTGGGTGGGGGCGAAGGTGAACATGCTCAGCTCCGTCCCATTTGATATGGGCACGTTCTGGTCATCAGTCACATAAACTCGCCAGGACACCCCCTTGTCATTCAGGGCCTCGAAAATGGTCTTGTTGGGCAGCTTAATCGAGGGCAGGGGATAGGCCCGGCCAGCTGACGTTGCCGCCATCAGGTACATACGGTTGGGCTGGGTGCGGGTCATGGCGGGAGAAAACCAGCGGTCGGAAGTGCCGAAGTTTGAGGCCATGAAGTAGTAGTAGGGAAGGTCGGTCCCGTCGTAGTAGCCCATGGCCCGGATTCCGTTGATGTCATTGAATATCGGAGTTCCGGTCCGGGCATCATGGGCCGCGGTGCGGACCCATCCATCCATGGTCGCCGTTCCAGAGAGGGGATTGTTCATGTTCCAGTCCACGTGCGACTCGTTCCAGGAAGGACTGGGGTTCTCAACGCACTGAGAAAGCATGTGAAACGAAGCGACCGCTGGACTGTTCGCGCTGGTATGGCAATCGTTGGGAGGAAAAGGCTCGGACAGGCTGGGATCGCATCCCGGGCTGGTGGCAGCCGGCTGCGACGGGTTGTTGAACTGCGGCAAGCCGTCAAAGGGCTGGTCGGGGATACCGTTGGCTGCCCAGTACTCGCGCATGGCGCCGAAGTAGTGGTCGAGGCCTCGGTTCTCCTGCATCATGAAAATGACGTGATTAATCGACTGCATGCTGGCGATGAAGGTTGCCGTTGCAGTTTCCGCCGACATGAGTGTAATGGTGCATCCCGCCGTGCCGCTACAGGCCCCGCTCCATCCATTGAACCGGTAGCTGGTACCGGGCGTGGCAGTAAGTGTTATCTGTGTCCCTGAGGCGAAGTTCGCGCTGCAGGTGGTGGGACAATTAATGCCGGGGGGACTGCTGGTTACAGTTCCCGCTCCCGAGCCATCGGCAGTCACCGTCAATTGCACTCCCGAGCCTTGACCAGGACCCGGGCCCTGATCGCCACCACTCACCAACCCTCGGCAACCCGCCAGAAAAATAATACCCAGTACAAGTCCTGCTCCTGGGAGCAACCTACGCGAAGCCAGCATGGACTTTCCCCCTCCCGAATCGCGCCTTGGATGAGAAATCATGGGGATAGGTTGTAGCCTTGAAAGTCCGTCTTTATGGTCGCGGGCGAGAGGGGGCCGTGGGCGGCCCGTTAGGGCTGGCGGTTTCTTACATGATTTCAATTACTTACAGTGAAGCAGGACGCCCGACCGTAGCCTCCCGCCATCACTGGCAATATCTTTTGCGGCGCCTAAGCCAACTGCTCCACAGGCAAGGAAAATCCATAAAAGCTATCCACGGCTTCGGAGACCGTGGCAAAGATCTCGAACAGACGATCCACGCGCGTTAGTTCCAGGACCACCGCTGAGGCAGGAGGGATGGCCGCGAGTTTCAAGTCGCCATTCTGCTTCATCGCCTGTTCCATGCAATGCAGCAACATGTCCACGCCGGCGCTGTCGATCTCGGTGACCTGGGAAAAATCAAACACGATGCAGGGCCGGTCCCCGCTAAGGAGCGGCGTCACTTCGCGCAGAAAGTCACGGACCTGTCGCGACTTCAGTTGCAAGGGCAATTGCTTGACCGCTACGCGTCTGCGAGGTGTCATAGTCTCACCGGCCTATTCGGGATGTATGGCCAGATCTCCGCGCCCGACGAACCTGAGATGCTGATGCGGTTCGAGTCGATGCCCGAAGCCTTGAGGGTAGCGGCGTTTGGCCCACTGCGCAACGATCTTTTTTGCCGCTCGACGATAGAGCCACGCGGTAAACCCGGCATCATCATGAATATCATCCAGGCAGGTGAAAGTTGCGACAAAAATATCCCGAGTCAGGTTCTCCGCCGCGGTTACATCTCTCGTGGCGCTCAGACTCAGGCCATAGATTTGGCTGGCGTACGCCTGGAAGAGCACGAAAAACGCTTGCGCTTCACCCTGCTTCGCACGAGCTAGAACGCCAGTTCCATTCCCGGTGATCGGGATCTCTGCGCACGGAACGAAATTCGCGGCGGTTGTGGCAGCCAAATTTGTTACCTCCAGCTCCGGCCAGCCCTGTTTCCAAGCTCCCATAGCTTAGAGACGGCTAGCCGCATCGTCTATCGGATGGTCTCTGTACTCGGCCTTACGTCTTGCTGTACGCCCTGACTATTGAGCCGACGACCGGCAGCCGCACGGCTCGCAGAGTCACCGCCGTGCAGCTCACCCTAATCAGCGCGGCCAATTAGCGGTTTACATCAATCTGGTTCAAGACCTGACGAACATTCGGAGTAGCCTGGGCCAGTTGTTCGGCCCGATTTCGCTCGGCAGGGGTTTTCACGCTGCCTTTCAGAGTCAGAACGCCATTCTTGGCGTCGAAGCGGATATGCCGTTTGTCCAAACCCTGTGCGGTCAGCGCAGCCTGATAGGTCTTCTCGATCGAGGTATCCAGGTCGGAGGCGATTTTCTTGGATTCAGACTCCGCTCCCACCGGCTGAACACTGATCTCGTTGGCAATAGTCCGATTGCCGGCTGCGGCCTTGGCCACGTGCTCCGCCTCAGCTCTGGCGTCCTCGGAGTGGACCTTGCCTCCCAGCGTGATCGTATTCTTGTCTTTATCTTCATCCACCGTGACGTCCTGGAGCTCCGACTGCTGCAGAGCCTGTTTGACGCTGTCTTTATAAGAATTGTCATCGCGGGGCGTGCTCTGCGATACCCGCTGGCTTGAGCAAGCCAGGCTAACCAACAACACAGGAACCGGGGCGATGGCTTTCAAAATGTTCAATTTCATTTTTGCCGCTCCTTCGAAAAGTTAGCCCGTCTAACCGGGCCTGGTGTTAATTCGCGTTTGACGCTGGCGTAGATTACTGCAGGCGAGGTCGCGGCACGATCAGATACAGGCTGTAGCGCTGCGGAAAAGAAACCTTAGACACTTGAAGATGAAAAGAAGGGAACCAGGCGGCTTCTACACATCAAACATGCGGAACACCGCGGGCGGGGCTTGACTCTGCAGGATGGGCAAAGCGACGTTGTGCACGGGAACCCCGGCGGTGGTTTTTCCATCCGGAGAGCCATGATGAGCATGGCCGTGCAGGACCATGTCTGCCCCGTGACGATCGATCACTTCGGCCAGACGCGAACTGCCGAGGTAGGGATAGATTTCAGGGGCCTCGCCCCGCGCCGTGTCCGCAACCGGGGCATAGTGCAACACCACCACGCGCTTGGAGGTCCGCAGTTGCGACATGGCGCGTTCCAACTTTAAGGCTTCATCGATTGCGGCCTGCACGAAAGCCTTGACTTCAATCTCGCCGAATGCGGTCAGGGCGCCCCGCCCGAATCCTCCGGGAAATCCTTTCGTGCCGGCAAAACCTATGCCATCCCGCTCGTAGGCAGTACCGTCAAGAAGTTTTATGCCGGCTTCGGTCATCATGCGTGTGAGTTCTGCCTGCGATCCGCTTTCGTAGTCATGATTTCCCAGGACGGCCACGATGGGGAGGCGCAAACGGACTAAGGAGTTCAGTAGTGACTCCATCTCGGCCGGCTTGCCGTAGTTCGTGAGGTCGCCCGCAATGACCAGCAGGTCCGCCATGTCCCGGACCGGGGCGAGTTGTTCCTGGACCGCACCGAATCGGGGAGAGAAGAAGTGCAGGTCCGCGGTGGCGCCAATTCTCATTGCTTCACTTCCGTGCGGTCGCGCTCACGGCGCGAGCCTGGGGCAGGGCGACCGTGGCCTGGGCACGACGGGCGCCCAGTATGTCCTCCATCCCCCATTCTGACACGTCGATGGCAAACATCTTGTCGTCCACCAGGCTGCCGCGGAATTGTGCCGCAGGATTACGGTCCGTCAGTTCATGGGAGAAACCAACCAGCAACCGCTGCCATACCCACGACGGCACGTAGTGGCTGTATGCAGGATAGACGTAGCGGTAGAGCACCAGCGCAAAGAGCAGGATTTCCCAATGCTCTTTCACCAGCGCGAGAATCCGCTCCCAATCGAGCTTGCCCTGGCTGGCATAGATAATATGGGCGATATCAGCGCCGTCGAAGCGTTCGCGCCGTACTACAAAGAGTTTCGAGGCCAGCAATTCTTCCGCGGCCAGCACACGCGTGCGCACATCGAGCACCATCGCCGGGCGCGCATGCTCGATCCAGGAGCGCTCCACCTTAATCACGGCGTTGCTCATGCCGGTAATCAGGTCGATAAAAAATCCGTCGCGGTGTGCTTTGTGCAGCCAAACCGGGTCTTTCACCTTGCAGCGAAAACCGTTTTTCTGGAGGCACCGCAGGGCTGCAGGTATGTCTTCCGGCGCCAGAAACAAGTCCAGGTCTTTGGTGGTGCGCCAGATCCCGGTATGCACCTGCAGCGCGAATGCCCCAGAGACCACATACGGAACCCGGCAGCGATTCAGCTGCATCAGAGTTTCACGAAACATCGCTTTCTGCTTCGGAGGAAACTTTGGCCGCAGCGAAGAACTCACCGGAAGTTGGGCTGATTTGGGCATGGGAGCCTTGGATGTCAAGGCAAGCCCGGACGTTGTCGCCATGCCGCACGGTAAGCGAGAACACTGGCAGGGATCCATTTGGAGGTTTTCTGCGACCACAAAGTCGCTCCGCGTCCTACAGGTTTTTCCGGAATGAAATTACCCACTAGACAGGATTGTGGCACCGCATCGGGCCCGCTATTCTCTGCCCATGCTTCTAGTTTCCGCTTGTGATCCCCCCACCAGGCAGGCACCCCGTTTTCTTTTGGAAAGAGGGCGCCTGCCTCTCGCCTTCAAGTGCGCGGATTGCATCGGCAGTTCTTACAAGAAGCATAATTCCCAGAGGTAACAGTGCGGTGGTCGTATCCCTCACCAGCGTCCGCATTCGGAGAGGTCTGTGATGACACCGCCGCCACCGACGGGAACCCACCTGCCTGGTATACCCGCTGTGGGAGAGTCAAATCAAACGGTCGTGACGCCAGACCAGCGACGCGTTCAGCCCGACCCTCTCACCGCCGATCTCTCAGAGGAAGCGGAAGTCCTGCAGGCTTCCATCAAGGCGGGATCGGTGGCGCAGATCGTCGTGGCAGTGATCGCGGTCATCGCTCTGATCTACCTGCTCAAGCTGGTGCTGATCACCACGCTGGTCTCCGTGCTCCTGGCTTTCGTGCTGGAGCCGATAGTGAGCGGGCTTGCCCGCATACGCATCCCGCGTGCGGCTGGAGCGTTGTTCGCGGTAGCCCTGCTGATCGCACTGGCCGGGGGGCTTACCTCATTCTTCTACGGTCGAGCCGTCGATTTCGCCAGACAATTACCCAGGTATTCCGGGAAAATTCAATCCGCTGTGGCAGACCTGCGGGCGCAAACCCGCCAGATCGAAGAGGGCACCCGTTCGGTGATTGCTTCTCCGAGAACCGGAAAAGCGCCGCTCGCGGTCGAAGTGCAAGAGGCGCCTGGCCTGTCCCGAGTAATCTCGGCAGGTAGCGGGACCCTGGGAGAAGTATTCCTTGCTATTACGTTTATTCCATTTCTTGTGTATTTCATGCTCACGTGGAAGGGCCACGCCCACTCCGCGACGGTGCGACTTTTCCCCAAGGAGCACCGACTGGTGGCCCACCGCACCGTCGGCAGGATATCGGCGATGATCCGCAGCTTTATCGCGGGAAACGTTCTCGTGGGTCTCATCAATGCGCTGGTCAGCGCGATTGTGTTCTGGCGGTTGGGCATTCCGTACTTTTATTTTCTGGGAGTGATCAGCGGATTCGCCAGTCTGGTCCCCTATCTGGGAGTATTCCTGGCCCTGCTTCCACCTCTGGCAGCCGCGGTCGGCGTAGTGAACAAGACTGGGGTCGTCATCATCTTGCTCACTGTGATCGTTCTGCACGTTCTGACCATGAATGTTCTGTATCCGAAGATCGTAGGCAAACGGTTGCGGCTGAACCCGCTGGCGATAAGCCTGTCGCTTCTGTTCTGGGCCTGGATCTGGGGCGGGATGGGTCTCATCCTGGCGGTGCCACTGGTGGGTGCCACAAAAATCATCTGTGACTACGTGGAGCCGCTGCGCGGGCTGGGCGCCTGGCTGGGAGATTGAGTTCAAGGGGAGAGTGGGCAGCGCCGACGCGGTTTTGGTCATCTCAGAAGCGCGCCCAATTTGAACTTTAATTAAGGAGGAGAACATGAAGATTAATAAACTGCTGCTGCTGGTGGTTCTCGCGAGTTTCAGCGCTTCACTTGGATTCGCCAAGTCCAAGGCGGAGGCCCGCGATATCACAGGCTGTCTTTCGAAGGGCGACAGCGCCAACGAGTTCCTGCTCAAGGCAAACGATGGGAGCACCTGGGAACTGAAGAGCAGTACCGTGGCCCTGGCCGATCACGTGGGCCACACCGTGACCGCCACCGGCGTAGTCTCGAACATCAAGATGCACAATATGAAGGAAGATGCCAAAGACGCCGCCAAAGATAGCGGCATGACCAAGAGCAATGAAGAGTATGGTCACTTGAAAGTCACTGACGTAAAGATGGTCAGCGATTCGTGCCAGCAGTAGGCCGACGGTTGTCCTAAGACAACGCCACGGATCCAGAGCGGTTGTTACCGGTCAACTCTCAAAAAAGTGGATCCGTGTCAATCCGCGAAAATCCGTGGCCGTTTTTGTTCTGTCCGCTACTTCGGCTGCGGGACGATGCGCAGGTATGGCTTGGGCGACTTCCAGCCCCCGGGATACTGCCTCTGGGCTTCGTCGTTGGACACCGACCCGCTGATGATCACGTCCTCGCCCGGCTTCCAGTTTACCGGGGTGGAAACCTTATGCTTGGCGGTGAGCTGCAGCGAGTCGAGAACACGCAACACTTCGTCGAAGTTGCGTCCTGTGCTCATGGGATAGCTGAGCTGTAGCTTGATCTTCTTGTCCGGGCCCACCACAAAAACTGTGCGCACGGTGGCGTTGTCTGCGGCGGTGCGCCCTTCACAGCTTTCGCCGGCCTCGGCGGGCAGCATGCCATAGAGCTTGGCGACCCTGAGCTGCGGGTCGCCGATCATGGGGTAATTCACTTTGTAGCCCTGGGTCTCCTCGATGTCCGCCGCCCACTTACTGTGGCTGCTTACCGGGTCCACGCTGAGTCCGACAATTTTCGTGTTGCGCTTGGCGAACTCCGGCTGCAATCCGGCCATATAGCCGAGTTCCGTGGTGCACACCGGGGTAAAGTCTTTGGGATGGGAAAACAGAATCGCCCAGCCGTCGCCGATCCATTCGTGAAAATGGATGGTGCCCTGCGTGGTTTCGGCGGTAAAATCGGGCGCGGTGTCGTTAATCCGCGGAACGCTGGATGTAGCTTGTGTTGCCGGTGGGGTGATAGGTAACGCACTCATGGTTGTTCTCCTCAGTCGTAAATTTTTGACCATCCCGGAAAGCCGGGATTCCAATCTGCTCCCGCCGAGGCTTTCACAAACGGGCAAGAATCAGGCAAAAAAGAAACCCACCCGATTGGGGCCGGGTGGGTGTCGTAAAATCTGGCGGCGCTACCCACACCCCGGCGTCGAGCTACAACAACACAGGACGAGGGGATTGAAGCGCTGTCGCATCACTGCATAGAATACGCGGCCCCCGAAATTCAGTCAAACCGCGCACTGGTCTGGGTCGGACAGGAATGTCCAGGCCACACTACAATGAAATCGCCATGAACCCCGAGCTTCGTCGTTTTCCCTTCGTACAACTCGACGTCTTTTCTTCGCGCCCATTCGAAGGAAATTCCCTGGCCGTGTTTCCCGACGGGCGCGGGCTCAGTGACCAGCACATGCAAGCCCTGGCGCGAGAGATGAACCTTTCCGAGACTACCTTCGTTCTGCCTCGTGATCCGTCCATCGAACGGGAACGCGGCGTCAGGGTCCGTATCTTTACCGTGAAGGAAGAATTGCCCTTTGCTGGGCATCCCACGCTGGGCACGGCCTTTGCGCTGCGTGGTTCCACCGGCGCCGCCGACGTTGCCCTCGAACTGAACGTGGGCAGAGTGCCCGTCCGTTTTGAAGAAAGCGCGGGCCAGCCGGTCTTCGGTGAGATGACCCAGGCCGAACCCAGGTTCGGACTGATCCACGATCGCGAAACCGTGGTACGCGCGACCAGCCTGCGCGACGGCGATATCGACCCTTCACTACCCATCCAGACGATTTCAACGGGCTTGCCTTTCACCATCGTTCCCCTGCGCGGCCTGGACGTTATCCGCCGGCTGCAAGTGGACCTGGTAAAGTCCAGCGAGTATCTGCGGCAAACCGAAGGTGGCACATCTTTTTATTTCGTGACCCGCGAGACCGTCGATCGCAACGCCCGCCTGCATGCCCGCATGCTGTTCTACGGCGGTGAAGATCCGGCCACGGGTTCCGCCGCTGGCTGCGCCACGGCCTGGATGGTAGCGCACGGCGTCGCGAAGCCCGACGAACGTGTGCTCATCGAACAGGGCCTCGAGATGCTTCGGCCGAGCCGGATTTTTGTTCGCGCCTCACGCCTGGATAACAAAGTGGTTAACGTTCGCGTGGGAGGAAATGTTGTGGAAGTCGTGCGCGGAGAAGTTTCTTTCTGAAATGCGCCGCTGCAAATGGTCGTGAAAAAATATGTCCAAGCACAAGCTCGAATCTTTTTCAATGGGGCTAATTTGCCATTAGCATCGACGGCACTTTACAGCTGGTCCTTCTGGCTTTACGATTCTGACTCGCTCTGAGTTCTCCATATCAACCAAAAGTTGTTGACCTCTGGCGCCTTCATCATGGTCAGGTTGCCATCTTGGAAGCAAGAACAAAGCCGGAATGAAGCCGAAACGAACCATCCTTTGCGTTGACGATAACGAACAGTCGCTTTCCATCCGCAAAGTCATGCTGGAGACTCGTGGCTATCGCGTGATCGCCTGCAACAACGGGGCAGAAGCCCTGGAGCTGTTTAAAAACGGAGGCATCGATCTCGTGCTTACCGATCTGGTGATGCCCGGGGTGGATGGCAGCAAACTCATCGACGCCATCAAGACTCTTTCGCCGCAAACTCCTGCCATCCTGCTCTCCGGAAAAGTGCGCATTTATGATCGCGACACGCGGGCAGACGTCTTCCTGCCGAAAGGCATGTATGCGCCGGTGGAGTTGCTGGAGCGCATTCGCCTGTTGCTGGTGCGCAAGCGCGGTCCCAAGCGAGTTCAGGCTCAAGCCCAATCCTCCGGCCGTGCCGGCGCTGCCTGAGCGCCGTCCGCCCGAGTGCTTTCCCATTTACTAGGCGTCCTGCTTTCCGTTCTTCGCGTCCTTGCGGTTTAAGGCTTTGAGCGTCGATGGCAGGATCAAACCCGTTTACCGTAAAGTTCGCAGAGGGACCGCCAAGGGACGCAAAGAAACCCAACTCAGCAAACATCACGCGCGCGGAAGGTCTCCGACCATGCAAGGTCCCCCGCAGCGCGGCCTTCGTGTAATATCAATCAGTTGGATGTCTGCCTTCATCGAAGCCGTTGAGCTGCGCAAGACCTACCGCGTGGGTAAAATTGATGTTCCTGCGCTCCGGGGTATTTCCTTTAACGTGCAAAAAGGAGAGTTTGTCAGTGTCGTAGGCCCTTCGGGCAGCGGCAAGTCGACGCTTTTCTACCTGCTGGGTGGACTGACGCGTGCCGATTCGGGACACGTGGTCATCGACGGCGACGACTTCGCGCAACTCTCCGACGCCGAGCGCACCCGCCTGCGCAAGCGTAAAATCGGATTCGTCTTCCAGAAATTTAACCTGCTGCCCACCCTGAGTGCGCAATCGAATATTGATATTGCGATTGATATCGCCGGCACCAACGGTGTTCGCGATGCCACATACTTCAATAGGATTGTAGGCCTGTTGGGACTGGAAAAGCGCCTGCCTCACCGGCCGTCCGAACTTTCCGGAGGCGAACAGCAGCGCGTGGCGCTGGCCCGGGCTCTGGTCAATAAACCGGCCATCGTTCTGGCCGACGAACCCACCGGCAATCTGGATTCCAAGAACTCCGACATTGTGCTGGCCATGCTGCGGCATTCCAACCGCGAACTGGGCCAGACCGTGCTCATGATTACCCACAACCCGGAAGCCGCCAGCTACGGCGACCGTATCATTCATATGCGCGATGGCGAGATTGTTGCTCCGGAAAAGGACCCGCAGTGGACTGGCCACTCGTCATGAGTCAGTCGCAACCTTGAAGTTGCAGCGGTTAACGCGCAGCTTTAGCCGCACAGCGGCAGGGCGTAAGCCCTGAGTGAAGCACCCCGGCGAGGTAGCCCTGAAAGGGCAAATGAAGACGACGGTTGCAGCAAGATTCTTCCATCCGCGATGACGCCGCTTCGATATCAGGATGACTGCCATGGATGACCTGCGAAAACCCATTCTGCCGGGCAAAGGAGCGTCGGACTACGAACGCTACCTGCGCACCGATGAACTGCTGGCGCTGCAGAAGACCCCGCAAGAATTCCGCCATCCCGATGAGATGACATTCCTGGTCGTGCACCAGGCGTCAGAGCTGTTGCTGAAGGGTGTCGCCTGGGAGCTCGAACGGGCCCGGGCCCTGATCGCCGAAGGAGACTTCCTTAACTCCGCCCAGCTTCTGCGCCGGGGCAATCACATGCTGGAGTACCCGATCTCCATGTTGCACGAACTGGAGACCATTACCCCCTATGACTACCATCTGATTCGCGCCGGCCTGGGACATGGCAGCGGCCTCGATTCTCCCGGTTTTCTCGGACTGCTGCACATTGGTCCCCGCCTGGGCGAAGTATTCAACTCCCAGCTGAGCAAACTCAACCTCACCGTGGACGAACTGTATCGCCGCCACGCGGAATTCTTCGGCCTGCACGACGTGGCCGAGCGCTTGCTGGATTTCGACGAGCGCGTCCACCTCTTCCGCTTTCACCACCTCAAACTGGCCCAACGCATTATCGGCGGCGGCGTGGTGGGCACCATGGGGACGCCGGTGGAAGTCCTGCATCAGCGCATGGAGCACCTGTTTTACAAAGAATTGTGGGATGTGCGCAACCGCATCACGGCGCAGTCCATGCAGGGGTAGTCTAGGCTTGGAGGATTGCTGCAATGTCGCCACCTGTTTATAATCAGATTCGCCGAGCGGGAGTAGCTCAGTGGTAGAGCGCGACCTTGCCAAGGTCGAAGTCGCGGGTTCGACCCCCGTCTCCCGCTCCAGATTGTCACTCGAAAGTCCCGCGACTTTGGAAGTCGTTGCGCCGATGGACAATTCCCAAAGATGGCGCTAATTTAGGCACGAGGGCGCGGTACCCAAGTGGTAAGGGAGAGGTCTGCAAAACCTTTATACGTCGGTTCGATTCCGACCCGCGCCTCCACTTTGAAAGCCTTCTTAATCAATCGTACACACTGATTCCGTGTCAGCGTCGGCCCATGTACTTTCTACAGGGGATGTAGCTGGACAAGGCTCATCCTCCCCCTAGCAAGGCTGGCAAATCCTCGTGCGGTTTGGCGACCCGGTGGACTTCTTGCCTTCGCTTGAGCCTGGCGTGCGCAGATTTGCTTCCACCTTGCGGTTGAGGGTCGCAAGTTCGTCTGGTCGTAGGACGGCTGTTAAGTGCTCGAGGGCGTCACAACTTCGGCCTTGTAAAGCAGCCGACGTCCGCAGTTTGCACTCCTGCTCTATTCCCCGTTGGGCAATCGATCGAAAGGAAGCCAGGCGTTGATCACCCGGCCAATCACGGAAGCTTCTCGCGGCACCTTGAAATGTCTGACGGATTGTCGGGAGAGAGGGTAGGGCAGCAATGTGAGTTCCTTGCCTTGCAAATCACACCAGCAGCAACTGTGCCCCTCGGTATGCCAAATCAGGTAGACCGGACGTTCCCGCATACTTTTCCAGTCCGATACCTGGACCGTATTCTGCTTAATGTCGACCTCCACCAGGGAGCCGGGAGGAATCAAATCTCCCATCGAGTCATCCTTCAGGCCGATGGCGGCATATCGGTAGCGCTTTGGATCGAGGCGCTTGAACTGCGCCGCTGGTAAACCTGCCAGCTCTTGCGGATTCAGTGTAAGCAGCCGAGTTTCCCGGCTATTAAAGCCGGCATCGAAGGTGAGTTGAAAGCGGAAACCAGGTTCCTGGTCCTGGATGGCCCAAGGCTTTCGCACACCGGGCTCACCCTGACCGATGCATTGCCTTACTTCCTCGCCATCAACGCCAAACACAAGCAAGAGTTCTTCCAAAGGGACTTTGAGACAAACTGCCAGGCTAACAAGCTTGTGAATGCTGGGAACAGCTCCAGTTTCGACATCAGCCAGAGTAGAGTGCGAAACGTAAAAATCTGCGTCGCCTTTGACGTCGGCAATCGACCGGCTGACCCGTTCGATGTCACTCGATCTAACAAGGCGCTCTTCCCGCAACTCTCGAATCCATTTGCCTGAGTTCATGCGCGAGGTTCGCGCGATTTCACGTGTCAACTATCGCCTCCTCGATCGGGAAGGCAAGCCGCCGTCCGCAGAGATAGATGAACGAAGCGGAAGGACATTCTCTGATGCGGTCGTTCATTGAACGGAGAGTTACAACCGACGGGAATGACCCCAAGGGTTGAGGCCGCGTCCCTGCTGCCGCCGTCGCGCGACTTCACTTCTCTCTTATGTCGTGATTCTCTTTCGCCGGTCGATGCGTAGCAAGATGGCTTTTCGGTGAATCGGTTGAGCCACCAGGCCGAGCGCCCGGTCAAGGACTTAGTTGTAGATACCGATGACATTTTGGATAAATAAGTGGCTTCAGGCACACAGGAAAAACGGATGCGCGCTGATGTATACGGCAGATCGCGCTAGTTCGAACCGAACTTCGTCGGTGCATTCCTGACACCGGGGAAAAATGTCTCCGTAAAGCGCGATCACATCGTGTGGTGAAGCGTGCTGGACTGAGTGGACGACCCGGTATATTCCGGAGCAGGGAGTCCTGTCGCCCGGCTGGAAAAATTCCGCCATTCTTCTGAGTTCCCCTTACTAAAACGACTAAACGTAGATTGAATGTGGTTTATTTCTATTATGTATACGCCTTAATGTTAACAATGTCAACGTAATTATTGTGGGGCCCTACAGGAGGCGACAATGGCCACTGCGAATCCTCAACTAGAAATTCGCAGCCTGAACACTGCGCGTAACCCTTCTTGAGGGGAGCAGAGAAAGGCCTCTTCATGCGAGCCTTGGCGAAGGCAGCGCAAACTAATACTCGACGGTCAATCGCCGGTACAAGAGCAGGAAACAGATCCTGAGAGCGTGCAGCTGCAGGCCAGAAGTTTCCAGAGCAGAGAAGGGCGCGTTCCCCTTGCTACAGTCCGCACCCAGGAGAGAAATAACATTGGCAAGCCTTGTTGGAAGTGTGAGGCGGTTGGAAATGGGCGGAGCCTTGCCCGGCCAGGCTGTGCCCTAGACGCGCGCTGGCGGCATCGTTGTGAACCAGCGGCATCGCATTTCGCGAAACAACCTTCGCTCTTACTTGCGGGAGGCCTCGCGCAGCAGCGTTGCCACCGAGGCGCGGCAAATTGAACGCATGTCCGCCGCATGTTGCGGACGGATCGTCTTCATGATCAGCAGCATCACAGCTCCGTGGAGCAAAGCCCAGAGGGCGATTTCCAGATGCGTGTAGTCATCGGGACTGCCGCCGAGCTGTGCGGCCAGCTTGTTTTTCATAAGCTGCACCACGGGTCTCTCTTGCTTAACGATCTGGTTCAGAGTAGCTCGGCGAGCCACCTTTGGCGAAGAACGTAGTAGTTCGTATTCGTGAAGATAATAAAGTTCGTATTCGTGGGGATGGCTCAGCCCGTAATCGAGGTAGCATTCGCAGGCGTCTTCTACCGAGGAGGAGGTTTCCACCAGTCGAAGCCAATCTTGCCTCGTTTCATGCACCAGGGCTCGCAAGATATCATCCCGGTGAGGGAAACGGCGGTAGACCGCTGGGGTGTTTGTGCGTGCAGCCCGGGCCACGGCCCGCATGGTGAGGGCCTTGCCGGACCCTTTTTTCCAGAGCTGACGAGCTGCCTTCAGAATGCGTTCCTCGAGGTCAGGATCGGGTTGTCGCGCCATATGTTTCCTCTTGCGGTAGGAGTGGCAGTGCAAATTATGTTAACAATGTACACGTAATAACCTGTAAAGACAACCGTAGAAGGTCCACCTTCCCCATGCTCGTCCATGGACGGGGGTCGTTTAGGGCGTTTATCAGTCAATCGTCGAGCCCGAGGCAGACACAGCCGGCGTCGACCTTCTCTCAGAGGCGCGCTTTGAAGTTGCGCTCAATTCGTATTCCCCCTGGCTAAAGCACGTCAATCACGATGAGAGTGATGTCATCCTGCTGGCTAACGGAAGGAGGTTGCCAGCGGCGTATCTCGGAGAGCAGTTGATCCGACAATTCAGCAGGCGGGCGCATCCGATTGTCGCGAACAACTTGTTCAAGCCTGATGTCGCCGAAGAAATCGCCGTGGGCATTTTCGGGTTCAGTTACGCCGTCGGTGTAAAGCAGGAATCGGTCGCCTGGGTTGATCCCCATCATACAAACCGGATAGTCGTCGCACACCTGCACGACTCCGAAGAGTAAGCCGTTGCTTTGAATGCGTTCCAGCTTACCGTCCCGCCAGCGCAGAAGGGGAGGATGTCCGGCGGCTGAATACAGCGCGTTGCGATTCTCGGTATCGAGCCAAAGGTAGGCCGCGGAGACAAACTGACCGCGTAGTTGCGCAGAAAGGACACGGTGCAATCCGTTAAGCACTGCTTGTGGGTCATGTGCGAAAGAACTCACCGATTGCATGGCCACCTTGATCATCGAGGCGATCAGCGCCGCTGGCACACCGTGTCCGGAAACGTCAGCCACCAGGACGCCAAGCCGCTTCTGATCAACAACACTGAAGTCGTAAAAGTCGCCGGCGACAGCGGTCATAGGAAGGTAAGCGGCGCTGATGCGAAGGTTGCTGATCTCCGGAACGCAACTCGGAAGAATCGAGGTCTGTATCTCGCGGGCGATCGCGAGTTCCTTTTCAACCGAGAGCAAGCGGCGCTCGTTCGTAAAGACCAGTTGCAGAGCGACATATCCAAATGAAAACAGAAGAATCGCGAAACCGAAGTGGTCAAGAATAGGCGGGGTCTCGAACCCAAGGTTGCGCGATAGGTTGCTGCACAGGGCCTCAATGGCGAAAATGAAGGTGCCCGTGGCCAGAACGCGGCGGTCGGGCAGAACGAGGTACTTCCTGGATAATCTCGGCACTGCAACGACAGTCATAAGAACAAGGAGTAAGCAGGCCTCCAGCAGATTGTTGTAAAGCAACAACTTGCCGTTTGAGCCTGTACGTACAAAGAAGCCAGTGCCGGCGACAGCAATCACCAGCCCCAAGAATGCGCCCGCCTGATTGAGGAACCGCATTGTGCCCAGGCTGAGTTCCAGAAAGGAGAGCGAACCAAAAACCACGGCCAGATACGTCATGGCAGTGTTCGCGTAGGGAGCGCTGATCTGAAGCCAGCGCGGCGACACCGCTAGGACTGCAGGCAATTGACTCAGGTGTTCGGCGCCGTAGATCGCGCTCCAGATTCCCAGCCAGACAAAGATGCGCACGCCGCTCGGTCGGCGAATCGCTGCAATGAAGCACGCCGCTAAACCAATAAACAGAAAAATCGATCCAACGATGATGTCAGCGACTTGGCCCCGGAGCATCGCCAGAACTTGATCTGTCAGACCAACACCTCCCCAGAGACAGCCAACATATCAGAGTGTTTGTCGCCACCCAAAGGGTGAAGTTCCGGGTCGGATCGGAGATTGCTGCGGATTTAGGTCGTATGACCGACCAACCGGAAGACCAGCAGGCCTCATCGAACTTGCTGGCGTACCACATGACGTTTATATGGTCGCAGTGCCAGGGGTGCACAACGCGATTTTCCACTTGGACATAAATGCTCCCCCTGGCGCCGCGACCTTGGACTGACTGCGAGCTAGTTATCTGCCATTTCGCGAGCGAGCGGCTTTCTTGCCCACGCCCCGACGAGTCCGTATGACATCGCGATCCCTCTTCTGGCGACTACCTCTGTGCGCATGCGATCAGCCAAACTATCAACCTTCACTTGAGCAGCGGAGGCAATATTCAATTTTTCCAGCGTCGGTGCCAAGCTACGCACCGCCTCGGCCAGTAGTCTGTAGACGGGACTATCTCCTTCCCCAGAGACTAAGGCATCCATGCGCATGGTTGGTGCCGGCAAGCCGCAATCAACGAATAAAGAATGCATCTCGAGCCCAAGCTCGGGTCGGGCTCCGCTGCTGCGCAATCCCTCCGCGAGCCACCGTGCCGCCTCGTCGAAAACAGAAACGGCTGGCCACGAGCGGCATGCAGTAGAGTCAAGTTCCTGGAACGCCGCCACGCCGCCTTCACGAAGGTATCGCATCATGTTTCGTAGACTTGTCGCAGGATCGTCCTGATACATGAGCACGAACCGACCAATGATCGCGTCAAACGGATTGTCGAATTGCATCGAAGTAGGATCGCCTACTTCGAAAGCAATGTTGGCAAGGTTGCGTCGAGCTGCTCTTGTTCTAGCTCTTTCCACAGCGGCCGGAGACCGATCCACGCCGAGCACGTATCCGTGCGGACCGACTAGATCGGCAGCCAAGAAACTTACGTCTCCGCTTCCGCTACCGACATCAAGCACGCGCATTCCCGCTGTTAACCCCGCTTCGGTAAGAAGCTGACGGGTATACGGCGCGAAGACTGTGCCTTGAAAGGTGAGACGATCCAATTCACGAGAAGAGTGGCCCAAGGCATAGTCGACCTTGGGATTTGAGACTCCAAATTCCAGATTAGACACGTATGCAATCTCCTTTTGAATGGAGTGAGGTTCTATCCATCAGTTGTTAGTGCACAGTTTGTTGCCACACCGAACAGTCCGCTGCCTGGTGGGGAAGGGCCGTATTACGGTGTGAAGTAAAACAGGCGAGGATAGCTAACAGGAAGTCTCGACTTGTCACATGTTTGTAACCACTCTGTCATCTTTTCTCTCTCTTGACCTGCCCATTGTCACTCTTTGACACGGAGGCCGGGGAACCATACTCATTGAGGTCTATCGGTTCGGCGCGAATGGTTGACGTTGAGGCAGTGCGGCGAATCCGTCGGTCAGGTGACAAACCATCTGGTGTGAGGACATTCTCCCCCAGCGATGCGGAGTTGAGCGAATTGCAACTCTAAACGGTTCATTCCACCGGATATCACCGCGATGCTGTTTCTCAGAATCTTCTCAGCGAAATTTCAGGTCCGCCAAAGGACACTCGCACCTGTGCGCCTCTAGTCTTGCACCATCTCACGGGAACCTGGGCTAAAGGTTAGGTCCAAACAAGGTTAGATCCAAACAAAAGGAGGATGGTAGGTATGGCAAAGCGTTTAGCGGTATTTGCGTACGGGCTGGTCTGTTACCTAGTGTTCTTTCTGGCGTTCGTGTATGCCGTCGGGTTCATCGGTAATTTGTACGTTCCAAAGTCGATAGACTCCGCAACCCGAATGTCGTTCTTGCCGGCTCTAGTCATCGATGCTGTGCTGCTGCTGATGTTCGCACTGCAGCACAGCGTAATGGCACGGCCTGCATTCAAAGAGGTGCTGACTCGATTCATTCCGGCGGCTGCCGAACGCAGTACCTACGTGCTGTGTTCCAGCCTGTTGCTGATCGCGCTGTTCGGGTTCTGGCAGCCTATTGGCGGTGTCGTTTGGAACGTCACCAATCCCGCGGTTCGGAACGCCATCAACGTGGTGTTCGGTTTCGGTTTCGCTTTAGTGTTCGTTGCCACGCTCCTGATCAACCACTTTGACCTGTTCGGCCTGCGGCAGGTGGCGTTGTATCTTGCGCGCAAGCCGTACACTTACCTCGAATTCCGCACGCCGCTGTTCTACCGCTATGTCCGCCATCCTTTGTATGTGGGTTGGTTGATCGCGTTCTGGGCTACGCCTACGATGACCGGCGCGCACCTTCTGTTTGCGCTGCTTACGTCCGCCTACATCCTGGCAGCGATCCGTTGGGAAGAGCACGACCTTGTCATCGTTCACGGCTCGAAATACCAGGATTATCAGAAGCGCGTACCGAAGCTGATCCCATCGTTGGCTCCGTACCGAGTCCCTGAGGCTCCGTACCGAGTCCCTGACGAGGGCATCGTGCGGGCCCCCGGTTCGGCAGCCTAATCTCGGCAAAATGAAAAGGGCGGTTCGAGCCGCCCTTTTTATGTTTCCAGCGTGCGCCATCCCTCACGTAGCCGAGATTTCCGTCATTCGTACCGCCGCGTCCTCGTGCCAGCCGATAAACGCGGAGACCTCCTGGACTAACTGCTCCCATGCGGCATCTCCCGGGGCAACCATATGGCTGCGACTTGGCAATTCGACAAAGCGCGAGCCGCGGATTCGTGCCGCGATCAGCTTTCCCTCTTGCACCGGAACAGCGCCATCTTCACGCGAATGCAGCACCAACGTCGGGCAGCTGATCTTCGGCAGCATGTCCAGGACCCGGATGTTAGGAAACTCCGCCATCATCCGCGCGGCGTTCTCCGGCGAGGACGAGATTCGCTGCAACTCGTTGAGCCAGGCTGCCTCCCCCACATCCACATCTGGCCGGAACAGCGTCGTCCACAACTGCCGGAACGCCGGATTGTCGCGTCCCCAGCCGGAACGGATCAGAGTCAGCATCGCTTCCAAGTGCTCCTGCGCGCCAGGACCCGGCGCCGGCCAGCCGTTCGCGAATGCTCCGTTGATGATCAGCTTGGTTACCCGCTCCGGATGGCGCACTGCGTAGGCGATTCCCACCGCGGCGCCCTGGCAACCGCCTAGGATGGAGAACTCATCTAGGCCGGCGGCATCCACCAGTTCTTCAAAGTCCCGGACCGTCCGCTCGAATGAAAAATCGCTGACCTCCCAGTCCGAGAGACCGCTGCCGCGCTGGTCGTACCGCAACAGCGTGTTGTGCCGCATGATCTCCGACAGCCACTGCCGTCGCAACGGGGCCTTCCACTCGAAATCCAGGTGATTGAGCCAGTGGATCGTGCGCACCAGCACCGGCCCTTGCCCTCCGACGGTGTACGCGATCCGCACGCCGTCGCTGGTGGTGAAGAATTCAATCCGTTGATCCGGGGTACCGGGTGGTTGCACGGCTAATTCCAGCGGGATCAATCGCCCGTGCGGCTTCGGGGCGGTTACCTCGGCAATGAATCGATAACCGTGCCGTGGCACGGTTTCGATGTACTTCGCGGGATGGAGCAGTTTCCGCAGCTGCGAAATGCAATAGTCCAGATTGTTATCTTCGACGACTGAGTCCGGCCATACGGACTCCATGAACGCGTCTTTGCGCACGAGCTTGCCGGCATTCTCCACTAGCACCCGAAGAGTGTCGAACAGTTTGCCCCGCAGGCGGATTTCCTCGTTATCACGCAGCAGCCTTCGCTCGTCCACATCGAGGAGGTAATTACCAAAGAGGTACTTGGCCATTGTCAAACCCGGGCCGGCGCCTGCGGGCGCACAGCAAAACCCCCCTGGCTCACTATTCTACCAGCGAATATAGTGCGTGTTCCTCTCACCATGCGAGCATCGAGGGAGGCACCGAAACATCGTTAGACGCGGGCGGCCTTCGCGGGCATATCCGGCGTTGTCTGGGCAGATTGCTTTCATGAGGGATCGATCCGGTACACAGGATAACGCCCCGCGATCGCATCGAAGTCGGACAGCGGCGCTTCGACGGCGAGCGGAAAGTGCTGTCGGCCGCTCGGCGCGATTCGAACGTACTCTCTCAGGATGGGTGCCCTCTGTTCCGGCGGCACTGATACGAGGTGAACGCGGCGTCGACGTCCCTGACGAATAGTGGCGTCACCATGCGTGGCCTCTACGTTCTTCACCCAATTAGATTCCAGGCCCAGCATCGATACCAGGTAACATTTGCCCTCCACGGTGACGATCACCACCGGGTTCGAGCGTGTGCGCCCGGACGTGCGACCATGAACTTCCAGGACCGCCTGGAACCGTGGCGGCAGTCCGAGGCCGGACCACCAACCCGAGAATTTGTTGACCCACCGGCCAAGGCGCGTCGGGCGCCAGTTGCGGTAAAGCAGCCGCATCAATGCGCTACGCTCAGCTGGGTCGGAATGCCTTGAGTTGGTCACCGGTTTCACTTCTTTTCGATCTTCCTCCTGTCGATGAACGGCGACATTCCGGGGACATGGAACCTTAGTCGAGCAAGCTCATTCATACTCTAGCTTCGGGTGGAGGAAATACCCGAATGCGACTCTGTACGCCCGAGGGATAATCTACATCGGGAGCGGAGTCATCGAGTACGCGCGCTAGCCTGCGCATGCCGCGTGACGAAGACTGTCGGACCGCCG